>OBPB01000033.1_pt1 | contig 32203 bp, 39 predicted proteins | sample 1534631 | NCBI WGS metagenome assembly OBPB01 (sample SAMEA3275471, study PRJEB22092) | marine metagenome | biome: Marine environment; feature: Belgian marine environment, sample taken at 3 meters depth; material: Sterile flask | collected 2014-06-24T18:06:27+00 | depth 3 m
CAATTGGATTGCGTGAGAGAGTACGAGAGAGAGAGAAAAGAAGAGCGTGAAGAGTGGATTGTAGCCATTATCGGAGCAACGTGCGCTATAAGCTTAATCTTTATCCTTGCACAATTAATCAATCATTGAGAGGCGATACCATGAAAGATGAACAAATAAACTACCTTTACTATAACGAGATACAAGGCGAATGCTTGAACGTAGCCCTTGAATCATTGAGAGAGCAATTGATTGATGTTCTGAAAGATGCTGAAAGCAATAAGGAGTTAAGCGACTACGCTAGGAGACTAACAGCCGTCAATGACTTGTTAAAGCAACACGACTAAACAGCAACCAATCAACGCCCCCTTAATTGGGGGCTTTTTTTTGCCTATAGAAAAAGCAACGAATAACCACCCCCCCCCTATCTTATGCAGCCACCCACCAAGCGCATATAAGCCCGTTTAAGCGACTTTAACCTATAAGAGCCGGGATAGTAGCCACTTAAAACCGCATCGATTGTAACGCCAACCAGGTGCGAATAGTCCTGCTGTATGAATTTACAGTGTACCCTCAGAATTGCGATCTAAGCGACTTTATTTTATAAAAGTTGCGTTCATATGTATTGCTGCAGAACCGGGTAGATATGCCCTATAGAGGCTCTAGAATCGATAAGGTACTCCCATAGCCGAAGCCCGTGGGTAGTTTCGCATCGCTTTTATGGCGTAGCGACAGAATTTCCCAAAACTAATCCTAAACGCTAATAACGTGATATGATTAAACAATAAAGTATATAGGAGGAAGTATGGCATCTACAGGTGGAGTTAAGATAGGATCAAGCTATGACGAGGCTAGAACGCGAAAAGTTAACGCAGAAGCTGAGATTGCTGAGTTAGAATTAGCGAAAGTTCATGGCACTTTGGTAATTGCAGAAGATGTAGTTAAAGCATGGGAAGACGTTCTTGGCGCATTAAAAGGTAAATTAACGTCTATACCCACAAAAGCTGCTCCAGTCGTATCAGCAGAAACAGAAGCTGGTATGTGTCAGAGCATTTTAGAAGATTTGCTTAATGAAGCATTAGAGGAACTAAGTAACTATGACCCATCAATTAACGCGACAGAAACGAAAGGAACTGAAGACGTATCTGAAGTCAGCACTAAAGACGCTAAAGCCACCTCCGAGACTAAGCGTAAGCGAGTGGGCAGACCAAAAAAGGCGACTGGACTCTCAAAGTAGTGCTGAACCGGGAAGATGGCATACTGCTCGTGCTGAATACCAACGAGGCATTATGGATGCTTGCTCTGACGCTAACATTAAAGAAGTTGTCGTTATGGCGGGAGCGCAGTTAGGCAAGTCAGAAGCATTGCTTAACATTATCGGGTATCACATAGATAACGATCCATCTCCCATACTTTGTCTTCAACCCACACTTGAGATGGCGCAAGCCTTTTCTAAGGATCGAGTTGCCAACGGTTTACTTAAAGCGACAGTTTGTTTGCGTGGAAAGGTAAAAGACCCTAGAGCAAGAGATAGTGGAAACACAACACTGCATAAGTTGTTCCCTGGTGGGAGTTTGACGCTCGTGGGTGCTAACAGTCCATCTGGTCTTGCTTCACGACCCATTCGTCTTGTCCTCTGCGATGAGGTTGATAGGTATCCCGCGAGTGCAGGGTCAGAGGGTGATCCGATTCAGTTAGCCCGTAAGAGGGCGGCTACGTTCTGGAATCGTAAGATTGTTATGGTTTCGACTCCCACGAATAAAGACGCTAGTCGTATCGAGGAAGCGTTTGAAGCATCAGATATGCGTTACTACAACGTACCGTGTAAACATTGCCATCATAAGCAAAAGCTAAAGTGGTCTAACGTGCAATGGGAAGAGGGCGATCCTGATACAGCTAAGTACCTATGCGATGAGTGCGATACGTTATGGACTGATTCTGATAGAAGATGGTCTATCCGCAACGGTGAGTGGATAGCAGAGAAAGAGTTTGCAGGAGTTGCAGGTTTTGCTATTAACGGGCTTTACTCGCCTTGGACACCATTAGCTGATGGCGTTAAGGATTTCTTGTCCATGCGTAAGAACCCAGAGCAACTTAGGGTATGGACTAATACCTATTTAGGTGAAACGTGGGAAGATCAAGGTGAAACCATTGACGATTACTCTTTGGCAGAGAGAAGAGAGGCTTATGGTGAGCATATCCCTGAAGAAGTCATATTTCTTACTTGCGGTGTCGATGTGCAGGATGATCGCTTAGAATTGTCGATTATTGGTTGGGCGCGTGACGATGAATCATACGTTATTGATCACAAGGTCTTATATGGCGATCCTAGCACACCTCAGCTATGGACTAGCCTAGACAGCCATTTATTCACAACTTACATGACGAATGACGGGAGACCGCTTCCTATAAGGGCATCATGTATTGACAGTGGAGGTCATTTCACAAATGCGGTATACTCCTATGCTAAGAAAAACTATGCCCGAAGAGTATTTGCCATCAAAGGTGTTGGCGGTGAGGGTAAGGCAATAGTAGGTAGACCCAGTAAAAACAACATTGGTAAGTGTATGTTGTTTCCTGTTGGCGTTGATACTGCAAAAGACTTACTGTTCGCTAGGTTAAGAATTAAGGAAGAGGGTGCAGGTTATATCCATTTTCATGATGACCTTAATGAAGAGTATTTTCGGCAGTTAACAGCCGAGAAGATCATCACTAAGTACACAAGGGGATACAAGAAGAGAGTATTCCAAAAGATAAGACCGCGTAACGAAGCATTAGACTGTTTTGTGTACGCAATTGCAGCATATGCTATATTAAATGTTGATATAAATGCTTTGGCAGACAATAGAGATAGACAGCCGCAACAAAAAGCTGAACCTAGTGTTACGCCAAGAGAATCATTTGTACCAAAAACAAGGAAAAGCTTTGTTAATTCGTGGCGATAAAGGTATAAATTAATGGCGAATCTATTTGATGCTGCTAATGCCCGTGAGGGAGAGCCAGATACAATTGTCATTGGCGATTTTGTGCAGTGGAAAAAGTCTAATCTAGTTACTGATTACCCAACTAGCGATTACACGGTTAGATATGTTGCAAGAATATCTGGCGGTGGCGATAACGAAATACTAATTACAGGTACAGGTCAGACAGATCATTACCTTTTCACTATTCTTAACGATGACACTGGTCACGGCAACGGTCTAACTGTAACTGGTAGTTCAAACTTTGTGCCAGGTCATTACTTTTACCAACTAGAAGTAGAAAGAAACTCTGACAACGAAAGAGTTGTTATTGATCGTGGGCATTTCATAGTAGTTCCTGATTTAGACATTAACCAAGCTGATCCACGCTCTCACGCAGAGGTAATGTTAGGTAAGATTGAAAGCTTACTTAGCGGAAAGGCTGACTCAGACGTTGCAAGCTATTCCGTAGCTGGTAGATCGCTAAACAAAATGACATTCGAAGAGCTTGTTAATGCTAGAGACTTCTATAGACGAGAAGTTAAGCAAGAAATGAACGCCATCGACATTAAGCATGGGCGTAAAGGCTCAAGCACTATAAAAGTGAGGTTTTAAATGGCTCTTTTTGATATGTTTAAGCGAAAAGCCGTCAAAACAGACAAAGGGTTTAAGAGATCATACTCAGCAGCTAATGCTAACAACCTATTTAGTGATTTTAGGGCATCTGAGCGTTCAGCAGACTCTGAGTTACGACCAGCACTAAGATCAATCAGATCACGTTCACGCGACCTAGCCAGAAACAACGAATACGCTAAAAAGTACCTAAACCTACTTAAAATTAACGTAGTTGGCGAAAAAGGCTTTACTTTGCAGGTTAAAGCAACAGATACCATAGGTAAGTTAGACAGAGATGGTAATCAAAAGGTTGAATCTGCATTTCGCAAGTGGGGCAAGCTTGGCAACTGTACCGTTGATGGCGGTATGTCATGGATTGATGCACAGAAACTAGCAATTGAATGTCTAGCCCGTGATGGTGAAGTATTCATCGTTAAGCATCGAGGAAATTCATTCCACGATTCATTTGCGCTAGAGTTCCTTGAGCCTGATCAAATTGATGAGCAGAAGAACGAAAGACTGCCAAACGGCAATCAAGTACGCATGGGTGTCGAGCTAGACAAGTTCCGCAAGCCTGTTGCATATCATGTAATGACATATCATCCCGGTGATTACGATTACTCGACAACTGGCAAGTCACCTAAGCACGTTCGTATACCCGCAGATAGAATGATCCACCTGTACGACCCTAATCGTGCAGGACAGTCTCGCGGTGAGCCTTGGATGGCTTCTGCTATCTCTGCAATGAAGCAGTTAGGCGCGTTAAGAGAAGCTGCAGTAGTAAATGCTCGTATTGGTGCTAGTAAGATGGGCTTTTTCACATCTCCTGCTGGTGATGGGTTTGTTGCAGACGATTTAGATGGCAATGTGCCTATCATGGAAGCGCAACCAGGTACGTTCCATCAGCTACCAAATGGCGTTGACTTTAAGACATTTGACCCGCAATACCCTAATAATGAGTTTGATTCATTCCACAAGTCAGTGCTAAAAGGCATTGCTTCTGCATTAGGCGTTAGCTATTTTGCATTATCTAACGATTTAGAGTCTGTTTCGTACAGTTCTATCCGTCAGGGTGCGCTAGAAGAGCGTGATTCCTACCGTAACCTACAGAAGTTTGTTACTGATCACTTTGTTCGCGTAGTTTATGATGATTGGCTTGCAGCATCGATGGAAGTTAACAGTTTTGGTATACCTTTACGTCAATATGATCGTTTTTGTGAGGCTGCTCAATTCCGAGGTAAAGCATGGAACTGGGTTGACCCGCAGAAAGAAATGAATGCCGCCATTACAGGGCTAAAAGCGGGCGTTCTAAGCCTGTCTGACGTAGCGAGCCAGTATGGTAAGGATGTAGAGGAGTTAGTGTCTCAGATTGCACGAGATCGCGATATAGCAGACCAATATGGAGTTAACTACGCTCTTGAGCCGTATGGTGCTAACTTTAACAGTATAAACCCTGATATAATCGGAGAAGATGATGCCGAAGTTCAAGGGTAAGGAAATAAACACTAAACCGACTGATGGAATGGTGTCAGAAGCCGTAAAAGGCTTAGAGTGGCGTAAAGAACATGGTCGCGGTGGCACTGAAGTTGGTGTAGCCAGAGCAAGAGACATAAAGAATAGAAAAGAGCTATCATTCGATACTGTAAAAAGAATGTACTCTTTCTTTAGTCGGCATGAAGTAGACAAGAAAGCTGATGGATTCAGCCCCGGAGAGAAAGGTTATCCTAGTGCAGGGCGTATAGCTTGGGCATTATGGGGTGGCGATGCAGGGTTTTCTTGGTCTAGGAAGATTGCTGGACAATTAGACGATGATAGAAACGAAGAGGCTGTAAATATGGACAATGAAGTAGAAGTAGAAGCTACTGTTGAGTCTGTTGACGAGGTTCGTACTGAAGAAGTAGTTGAGGAGACAGTAGAAGAAACTGCTGAAACTGTAGAAGAGACTACAGAAGAAGTGGAAGAAGAAACTGATCGCTCGGCTAGTCCTGAAGTACAGCATCGTGCAATGGAGATGGAATTATCTCCCATTGATGAAGACACTAGAACAGTTAAGATGGCAATATCGAGTGAAGAGCCTGTAGGTCGTTCATTCGGTACTGAAGTATTAGACCATACGCGAGAGTCGATTGATTTATCGTTCTTAGCATCTGGTCGCGCACCATTGCTTTTGGATCACGATCCAGAGAAGCAGATTGGTGTTATCAAATCGGTAGAGCTTGACGAGAATGCGCGTAGACTGCGCGCAGAGGTTCGCTTTGGAAAAGGTGAATTGGCTCGTGAAGCTTTCTCTGATGTTGTTGATGGAATTAAAGCTAACATTTCCGTTGGTTACTCTATCGGCAAAATGGAAAGAGACGCAGACGATAAGGAAACCTATCGTGCTAAGTCATGGAAACCCGTTGAAGCAAGTTTGGTGTCTATTCCTGCCGATATGACAGTTGGCGTTGGGCGTTCAGGCAAAGCTGAAAATAAACCCGTAATTAAAACTTCCCTAAAAGAGAGAAATATTATGTCAGAAGTTAATATCGAAGCGGTAAAAGCTGAAGCCCAGCAAGCCGCACAAAAAAACGCTGCTCAGATCGTTGAGTTAGGCGCACGTCACAACAAATCAGACATGGCTCGCGATGCTATCGCTAACGGTCAGTCAATTGATGCGTTCCGTGGTGAACTATTAGAGTCTATCGGCTCTACTAATGCTCTAGAAAGCCAAGACATCGGCATGAGCAAAGCAGAAACTAAGCGTTTCAGCATGATGAAAGCTATTCACGCTCTAGCTAACCCTACTGATCGCCGCGCACAAGAAGCTGCTGCATTTGAATTTGAATGCTCACGAGCTGCTGCTGACCAGTACGGAAAAACTGCACAGGGCATTATGCTTCCTGCTGACGTTCTACGCACTTGGAACAAGCGTGATCTTGGTACTGCTTCAGACGGTTTAGACCCTGAAGTAATCACAAACGCTGGCGATGCAATTGCTGAAGATTATCGTGGCGGTGATTTCATTGATGCTCTACGCAACTCATCATCTGTGATGGCTGCAGGTGCAACAATGCTTGGTGGTCTAAGCGGTGACGTTAAGATTCCTAAGAAGACTGCTACTGCGTCTGCTGCTTGGATTTCTGCCGAGGGCGGTGCTGCTGCTGAATCAGAAATGACTCTTGGTAATGTAAGTCTTACACCTAAAACATTAGGTGCATTTACAGACGTTACTCGTCAGCTTTTGATTCAATCTAGCCTAGACGTTGAAAGCCTAATCCGTGATGACCTTACTAAAGCAATGGCAATCGCTATTGATAAAGCTGGTCTAGAGGGTACAGGTGCTTCAGGTCAGCCAACTGGTATTGAGGGTACAACTGGCATTGGTTCAGTTGCCTTTAGTTCTGCTGGTGCGCCAACTTTTGCAGAAATGATTGAAATGGAAACTGAGGTTTCACAAGATAACGCTTTACTTGGCAACCTTTCATACATCCTTACTCCTGCTTTAGCTGGTGCTTTGAAAGGCACTGCAAGAGCAGCCAATCAGAGTGGTTTCGTATTAGAAAATGGTCAAATCAATGGCTACAATGCTATTGTTTCTGCTCAGGCTTCTGCTAATCACTCCTACTTTGGTAACTTCAGCGACTTACTAATCGGTATGTTCGGTGGACTAGACATCGTAGTTGACCCATACACTGCTTCTACTACTGGTACTGTTCGCGTTGTTGCGATGCAGTCTGTAGATTGCGCTGTACGTCATGCTCAGTCTTTTGCAGTTGGACAATAAGTAACACTGCGAGGGGGTTCGCCCCCTCCTTTACTAAAGGCTATTCCGTGGCTATCCCATAGTAGCTTTTACTAAAGGAGATAATGATGAAATATGAAATAATTAAAGCCTGTCTGATTAGAGGCGTATCTTATAAGTTATCTGATGTTGTCGCGTTAGACGATCAGACTGCTAAAGAGTTAATGGCTATGGGCAGAGTTGCACCATATGCAGAGACAGAAAAGGTAGAAGACAGAAGCGTTGGTCTATCTGCTGATAAGCCAAAGCCTAAAAGACGAGCAAAGGTTAAGAAATAATGCCAGTAGAGACATCAAGCGACAGACTATTGTTAGTATCTGATTTCGGTGAGAGCGTTACGTTCATGCCTGAATCTGGAGAAGATGCTGTAATTACTGCAATATTTGATAACGCTTATGAAGCTGTAGATGCAGGTGGCACAATGCAAGTGCAAATGGTATCGCCAAGGCTTACTGTGAGAACGCAGGACATCCCTAATATAGAAGAGGGAGATGAGTTTGCGATTAGGAATACTATATATGTTGTTCGTATTATAATGGATGATGGCACTGGCATGTCAGAATTGGCTTTAGAGGTTGAATAATGGCTCATCAGCGCAAAACAATTAGGGATAACTTAAAGACAACTTTGACCGGGTTAAATACTACGCTGAACAATGTATTTCAGTCGCGAATCTATCCCATGCGTAATGCAAAGCTACCTGGCATACTAATCTACAATAAGTCAGAAGAGGTTACTTACGGCTCTATAAGTATCCCACGGTTGCAAGAACGAGTTAGTTCTTTTGAGGTAGAAATATACGTCAAGGGTACACAGAACTACGATGATACTTTAGATCAGATATGCCTAGAAGTTGAAGAGGCACTATCTGTAGATATTACACGAGGCGGTAACGCAATAGATACGCGAATACTGTCTTTTGACACAGATTTTAGCGGTGACGGAGATCAGCCTTTAGCTGTTTGCAAGTTATCTGTTGAAGTAAGATATCAGGTGCGTGAGAACAACCCTGATGTTTCAATTTAATGGCGATTGCGCCTTTGTTAAAATAATGCTCATAGAGCAGAGGTAATTAAAATGGCAACATATGCTGGAAATGGTGGCGCAGTTTACGTTGGAACGAATGCTGTAGCCGAAGTTAAAGACTTCTCGTTAGAGATTACTGCAGCAACATCAGACTCAACTGTTATGAATCCTGCATCTGGTGACGAGGGTTGGACTACACAGAAAGTAACCACTAAGTCTTGGACATCTTCTGTAAACTGCATCTGGAGTGATTCTGATGCTGGTCAAGGTGCATTGCTTGAGGGTGCTGAAGTAGAATTAAAGCTATACCCATCAGGTCAGACTTCAACTAAGAAAGAGTGGATTGGTCAGGCGATTGTAACTAGCGTTTCAAAAAATGTTGCAGTTGACGGATTAGTAGAAGCTTCTATCTCTGTTGTTGGTAACGGTCACATCACAGAAGAAACAGTAGCTTAATAAACATAAGGGGATAAACCATGGGAAAATTGATTGATAGTGCAGTTTCGCACTTTAGTAACAAAGAAATCAGGACTCTTCGAGTAGAAGAGTGGGATACTACTCTCTACTCTAAGAACCTGTCCTTAGATGATAAAGCTAAGTGGTTTGCTAGATCAGATGGTGATAATTCAGACTACTTAGTATACGCGCTAATATTCGGTGTAACCGATAAAGATGGCGAGGCTGTCTTTGATATCGGTGATAAGGTTAAACTAAAGAAGCACGTTGACCCTGAAGTCTTGAGTAGAGTTGCAAACTTTGTGCTAGATACAGTAGACGCAGAGGATGCTGAAAAAAACTAACAAATGATCAAGGTGAGCCAAATGAATTGTACGCAATGTATCAACTGGCAGAACACCTTGGTCAACCACTCTCGACAATATTAGCTATGACTGTCAATGAGTTTTCTCATTGGTTTGCTTACTTACGTCTTAAAGAACAGAAGATAAAGGAAAAACATGGCTGATTTTGGCGCGAACATGATCCTCAAAGCTAAGATGGATTCCAGTGATTTCGATCAAGGGATGCATCGGGCGCAGAAGAGTACAAAACAATTCCAAGATACTACTAAAAAGGCTCAGGGACAGCTACGCATGATGCGTGGTGGTCTAGGTCAGCTTGGGCATCAGGTACAGGATGTCGCGGTACAGTTGCAGATGGGTCAAAATGCAATGCTTGTATTTGGTCAGCAGGGTTCGCAGGTTGCCTCTTTGTTCGGGCCTAATGGTGCAATTATTGGTGCTGTTTTAGCTGTCAGTGCTGCGCTTGTTACAAGTTTAGCTCCATCTTTGTTTGGCGCGACTGAAGCAATGAAAATGCTAGATCAGGCAAGCAAAGAGCTAGTTGATAATTATGATGATCTTACAGATGCAGAAAAAGCCTACGCGAAATCTATTGCTGGCAAGTCAGAAGAAGAATATGAAAAGATTATTAAAAAGCTAGAAAACACAAATAGGGGTTTAATAGACACTTATATTCGTGTAGGTGTTTCTGTAACAAAGATCACTGAAACAGAAAAAGAGAGAGGGGATAGACTTCAAGAGAATGATCAAAGATTAGCTACAGCTACTGGACTTCTTAAAGCGTTAAGAGAGAAAACTGACGAAACTACTGACGCATACATAAAGTTTAACGAAAAAATGACTACAAGCAACATTCAGTTGCGTGAGGGTGCATTAGGTATACAGCTATATAATATAGCTATATCAAATATGACTGATGAAGAAAAGTTAGTAGCATCAGCACAAGCAGAATCACTTTATATACAGCAAAAGATTAACGAAGAACGAGAAAAGGGTGCTAAGGCAGATAAGTCTTTACAGTTAAGACAGATTATGTCAGGTCTTAATGCAGAAACTCAGGGAATTAAAAAGGTACAGGCGGAAAGAAAACGTGCAGAAGCTAAAGAAATATCTGAAGCAGAGGCACAAAAACAAAGATTTTTATCTATTAGAGACGGATACACCTTGCAGATAGCTTCTATAGGTAAGACTGCTGAACAATTAGAAATACTGAAGTTGCGACAACAAGAGTTAGCTCCTGATCAGATTGCAGAGATAGAAAGAGTTAAAGAGCTAGGGCGAGTTAAGCAGGAAGAATATGATGCAGAGGTAGAGCGACAGGCTGCTGATATGTCGCCAATGGATGCTATGTCCGATGTTATGGGTGGCTTTCAAAGCATGGATAACGGAATTAAGTCTAGCATAATGTCCACAACCAGTATGGTAGCAGGATCAGTCGCTTCAACAATGACAAGTATTAGTGAATTGTTTGCACAGGGTTCTAGCGAGGCTAAGGCATTTATGCTTGTATCTAAAGGTCTAGAAGCAGCAAATGCAATTATTGCTGGTTTGTCAGGCGAGATGGCAATTAAGGCGGCATATGCAAAAATGGCACTAGCAAATCCTGCGATGGCTGGTGCTTACACTGCAATGGGTAATGTACAAGGCACACTTATGAAAACAATGGGCTTTGTTAATGCAGGCATGATCATGGGTCAAGCTGCCGCTTCATTTGATGGTGGTGGTTTTACTGGTATGGGAGCAAGGGCAGGTGGTCTTGATGGGAAAGGTGGTTTCCCTGCTATTTTGCACCCTAATGAGACTGTTATTGATCATTCTAAAGGGCAGTCGATGGGAACTAATGTTACAATCAACATTCAGGCAAATGACACCAAAGGCTTTGATGAATTGCTAAGATCACGCAGAGGCGAGATTATCGGTATAGTAAACAAAGCTATTAATAATAGAGGCGTATCGAGTCTAATATGAGTGGAACATATCCATCTAGTCCGGGATTTACTGCTGTCGGCTTTAAGATTAAAACATATAGCCTAAAAAGCGAATCTATCTCTGGTCGCATACAAGTAAGAAACATTGGTAGCTCTAAGTTTGAGTTCTCTGCTAGTTATCCACCAATGACAGCATCTGAGTTTAATCCTGTCTTGGCGTTTGTTGCTGCACAGGAGGGGATGAAAGAGACATTTCAGATCACTCTTCCACAGATAAGCTATAAGACTGGTGACGCTAGTGGTGCTGTAAGAGTAAATACTGGAACAGCACTATCTGTTGGCACGGGTCTAGTTCCAATTGACGGATTATCAGGCACTTTAAAAGCTGGTGATATGATTAAGTTCTCAGGTCATAGTAAAGTGTACATGGTAAAGTCTGACTTAACAGGCAATGGTAATTTAGATATTACACCCACTTTGCAAGCTACCGTAGCTGATGATGCTGTTGTTACATATGATGCCGTTCCTTTTACTGTTAGACTAAGTAACTCAGTACAGGAGTTTTCAGTTGACGTAAGCGGTCATAGGTCGTATGAAGTAGACTTTATCGAGGTAACATAATGGCAAGATTTACAGGTACGGCTCTTGTTAATGCCTTAGACTCAGACTCATATTCTTATGCAACCTTAATATCTATAGGTAAGCAATCTAGTCTTATACAAATAACCGATCACGACAAGGATATTGTGTTTGACTCTGCTAATACCTATACCAGTTCAGACGCTATACTGTCTTTTGATGAGGTATCTGAATCATCAGACATATCTGTCGGAGGCGTAGATATTACTTTTAGCGGAGTTAGTCAGGTTATGGTCAGCTATATGCTTTCTAATGATTATATTGGCTTGCCCGTAGATATCAAAAGATGCGTCTTAAATGACAGCAATGTAATCACTGGTAGTTTTACTTATTTTAAGGGTCAGGTAACTGGGTTTTCAATCACAGACACTAATTCTACTAGTGAAGTAACTGTAGAGTGCAAATCGCACTGGGCAGACTTTGAGAAGCAAAACGGCAGAAGAACGAATCATAACTCACAGCAACTACACTTTCCCGGTGACGAGGGATTTGAGTTTGCCGCTAAAACTATAGATGACATCAAGTGGGGTAAAGCATGATTTGGAATTGGATTATTGCCGCAGTAACAGTTGCTGTTTCTTACTCTGCACACAAGAAAGCTAAACAGGCGCAAAGAGATGCTGAAGATGCTGCTAAAGGTCTTTTAATAAACAAAAACAGCAATATAGACTTTATCCCAGTTGTATATGGTACAAGGCGTGTAGGTGGGACTAGAGTCTTTATAAGCACAAAAGATGTATCTGGTGGTGACGAGAACGAATACTTATACATCGCTTTAGTGGTTTCTGAGGGCGAAGTAGAAAGCATTACTAACTTAAAGTTTGACGATATTGATGCAAGTGATCCTAGATTTAATGATCTTATAGATTATAACGTACACCTTGGAACAGACACACAAGCTGCTGACAGTTTATTGCAGGAAGCTCCTGACTGGACATCTAGCCACCAACTAAAAGGCGTTGCTTACATTGCTTTACGACTAAAGTACGATCAAGATGCTTGGAATGGGATTCCTAATATTACTGCTCTCGTTCAAGGAAGAAAGCTTTATGACCCAAGAACTCAGCAGACAGTATTCTCGAACAATCCTGCTCTTTGTCTTTACGATTACCTGACTAATACACGATACGGGAAAGGCTTGCTACCACCTGTAATTGACCAAGCTTCTATTTCTGCTGCGGCAAATGAGTGTGATCAGTTTGAGGTTACGCCTTACAGTACGGGCAGTAATATAAAGATATTTCAGTGCAACTATGTACTAAAGCCTGAAGAAAAAATCATAGACAATGTTAGAGATATATTAGCTAGTTGTCGCGGTTTCCTGCCATTTAGTAACGGTAAGTATTCACTTAAAATAGACAAGTCTACCAGTAGCGTCAAAACATTTAACACCGACAATATAATTGGTGGCATAAACATAAAGGGCGGTGATAAAAGTACCACCCAAAACAGAAATATGGTTAAGTTTGCTAACGCAGACATTGACTATCAGCCTGATCAAGCGGCTTACCCTGACCCTGGTTCAACAGAAGATACAACCTACCTAGAAGAAAATAATGACGAGCGACTACAAGAGACTGTAGAGCTTAAAGCTTGTACTAACTATTACATAGCTAGAGACTTTGCTCGAATTATTACTAGGCGTTCACGAAATCATTTGCGCGTTACATTTCAAACGGACAGTAGTGGTTTAGAGCTAAACATTGCAGACGTAATAACGATTAATCACCCAACTCCAGATTGGGGTGACAAGCTATTTCAGGTCGAAGAAATAACTCTTAATGCAGATATGACAGCAAATATCCTAGCTATTGAGTATGACTCTTCCATATATGCTTATGATGAATCTGCGGTGCAAAAGACGTACCCAGATACAAATCTGCCAAACCCGTTTTCAGTATCTCCACCGACTAACTTAACATCGACTAATTCCACGGCTGTTGCTGGAGATGGCTCTGTTATTCCGTCACTGACGTTTAACTGGACAGCCCCGGCTGATTCCTTTGTACAAAAGTACGAGTTTCAGTACAAGCGAGAGTCTTCAACATTAGATCACGGGTTTGTCACAGACTCGCACACTGAAAACCCTGACTATGGACTAATAACAGATAACGCAGGTGTAACAGTAGATTACGGAAACGTGACAGATGGCGCGACACAAGGTGAGCCTCAATATACTAGCGTAATAGTTAATTCTACACAGTTTGTAATTACAGGAACTGTGCCAGATGTGAATTACAATGTAAGAGTACGGGCAATAAATGATCTAGGTGTTCGGTCTAGCTTTGTTGATTTATCTGCTTTAGTGGCTGGCGATACAACACCTCCATCAATACCTAATAGTGTTGCTGCTGCAGGTGGATTAAAAGAAATAACTATTACTTGGGAAAGACCAGTAGAGCATGATTATTCTCATGTTGAAGTGTGGGAGGGGATAATTGGTAGTTCTGCAGCGGCAAGCAAGATAGCTATAGCAAGCGGAGACAGCTATACCAGAACAGGCTTGGATTATGATGAAACGCGATATTATCACCTAAAGTCTGTAGACTTTTCTGGCAACGTATCGAATTTTTCTAGCACTGTATCTGCAACAACCTTGTTTGTAGATAGTGATGCGTTTAGTGATGCGGTTAATAGCTTGTTTGCTGAGGCAGGTGCATATGGGATTGAGCCTGTATCCTCTCTTCCCGCATCAGGTGATTTTGTTGGACAGATAAAGTATGACACTACTGCGAACGCTCTATATAGATGGACAGGTTCTGCTTGGTCAGATGACATCTTTTCTATTACAGAGGCATCAGTAACAGCCGCGTCTTTTGCCAGTGAAATTGAGCCTGTATCTATTGTTAGCAGTTTGCCAAGCCCATCAGGATACACTGGACCATTAGTGCTATTTTTAACAACTGATGAAAAGCTGTATAGATATGATAGTTCTGTCCCTGAGTTTACTACTGCTGTACCAACAGTTGATTTAGTAGGTGAAGTAGCAGAGGTTAACTTCTCTGAAGACCTAATGCCGCCAAAAGTAGTCAGCACGTTACCAACAGCTGCAGAAGACTTATGGCAAGGTAGACAAGTATTTTTAACAACAGATAACAAGCTATATAGATATAACGGAACAGAATGGACAGCTTCTGTTTCTACTACTGATTTGTCTGGTCAAGTGTCTGGCCCACAGATACAAGATGATGCTATTTCAAACGCTAAGATAGCTGTAGATGCCATTCAAGGGGATGTGATTGCTGCCGCGGCTATAGATGGCGATAAGATTGCAGACGATGCTATATCAGCAGTTAAAATAGCAGACCTAGCAGTAGAGACTGGCAAGTTAGCACTTGAAGCTGTTACTGAGGATATTATAGCTGCAGGAGCTATTACTAATGTAAAAATAGCTGACACTGCCGTGGATGCCGACAAGATTGCTGATGCTGCTATTACCGCCGCTAAGATTGGTGATGCGGCAGTAGAAACAACAAAGATAGCATTAGAAGCTATTACTAATGATTTGATGGCGGCAGAATCGATTACGGCTGTTGAATTAGCGACAGACAGCGTTACTACAACAAAGATAGCGGCTGATGCAGTTACTGAAGACCTTATAGCCGCCAACGCTATTACCGAGTTAAAAATAGCTGACACGGCAGTAACTATAAACAAGATAGCAGACCTAGCTGTAAGTTCTGCCAAGATTGCAGACGATGCTGTATCTGAAGCAAAGTTAGCAACTGACGCTGTAACCGCAGACATTATAGCTGCAGGAGCAATAACTGAGACAAAAATATCTGACAGTGCAATAACTACAGCAAAAATTGATGCTGGGGCTATAACAACTGCCAAAATTGATACAGGCGCAATTACTGCAAACGAGATAGCTACAGATGCCATTACTGCTGACAAGGTTTTCGCAGGTTCTATAACAACTGCCAAGCTAGATACTGGTGCTATTACAGCAGAAAAAATTGCAGTAGATGCAGTAACAACAGATAAAATTGAAGCTAATGCTATCACAGCAAATGAAATTGCAACTGGCACAATCACATCACAGGAAATTGCCACTGGTGAAATTAAGTCTAATAATATAGAAACTGGCTCAATATCTACGTTGAAATTAGCTGCAGGTGCAGTTACTGCCAGTAAAATGGTTTTATCTGGGGCAGGTTCTGCTCTTAATAACGATCCTCTTTTCAATGATCCTGCATCATGGATTGATTATTACAATGACAACAGTTCTGAGTTTTACGAGCTTAATGGCCCTCAAGTTGGTAAGTATGCTTTGCGAAACAAAAGTGGCAAAAGAGCTTGGGTAAATGGCGCAGAGTTAATACCATTTGATCATAACAAAACTTACCGAGTACACGCTAAGATAAAAAAATCAACTGGCGGCGCAAATGGTAAAATTTATTTAGGTGTAGCTTTATTTACGAAAGATGGTGTAAATTTTAGCAACTCTAATGCGACACAGTGGAGATATATGCTTGCAGCTCATGTGCCAAGCAACACTAGCTGGATAGATTATAGCTATCAGTTTGGCAATGACACAAACTATGAATTTGACGCAAACGGTGTATATATGAAGCCTTTAGTTCTTCTAAATTATCGTAGTAGCGCAGATTTAACTGATGGCAATGGATTTATCGGTCACTATTACTGTCAAGACTTACGCTTAGAAGAGGCGGCTACCGCAGAACTTATTGTAGACGGGGCAATTATTGCTAACAAAATAAGTACAGATGCTGTTACTGCTGACAAGATTGAAGCGGCGGCAATTACTACAGCTAAGATAGATGCTAATGCAATTACAGCTAGTAAAATAAATACTAATGCAGTAACTGCGAATGCAATCAGTGCCAACGCTGTGACAGCAGCAAAAATAAATGCTGGTGCAGTTACGACTACTAAATTAGATGCAGGTGCAGTAACAGCAGTTAATATAGATGCTTTGGCAGTGACGGCAGACAAAATTGCTAGTAATTCAATTACATCGGCAAAAATTGCAACAGATGCAGTTACAGCTGATTCTATTGCCGCTAACACAATAACATCAGCAGAAATTAAAACAGGAGCAATAACTTCAGCTAAGATAGATACTGGTGCAATTCAAACTCATCATATAGTAGCTGGCAACATTATAAGCACAAATATAGGTGTTGGTGCAGTAACCGCAGTTAAGATAGATGCAGGAGCAGTTACTACAGCTAAGTTGGATGCAGGTGCGGTAACAGCAGGAAAGATAGATGCAGGAGCTGTCACGACAGCTAAATTAGATGCAGGTGCTGTAACTAGTGCTAAGATACAGGCAGGGGCTGTTGATACTGAGCAGTTAAATGCAGGGGCAATAACTGGCGATAAGATAGACGCAAACACTATAACTGCCAGTAAGATGGTTTTATCCGGGTCTGGCTCATGTCTAAATGATGATCCGTTATTTAAAGATTCTGCGTCTTGGAATGGAGGAGCAACTTTCATAGATGATCTAACTCTAGCTGGTGATTTAGAACCTGGTGAGGGCGCAGTCGGTAATAACGGAATAAGGAATGCAACAGGGCAACAAAGTGTAGTAAATAGCGTAGATCTAATTCCAGTTGATTTTAACAAGACATACAGAGTGCGATGTATGTGCGCTGAAAGCACTAATAATACTGGAAGATTGTATGTTGGTGTAGATTTAAGAGATGAAAATGGCGCAAAAATAAGTAATGGTGGGTCGTACTGGTCATATAATGCAGCTGCTGGTGTAAAAAATACAGATCATACTTGGATTGAATATAGCGCACAATTTGGTGCAGGAACTGCTAATGATTTCCCAGCAAACGCTAAAACAATGCGCCCATTGTTATTACTTAGCCATATATCTGCAAGCGACACTGCAAACGGAATTACTCGTGCAGGACATTGGTATGCTCAAGATTTACGCATAGAAGAGGCAATGCCAGCAGAGCTTATTGTCGATGGTGCTATAGAGGCTGACAAGATAGCTTCCAATGCCGTCACTGCGGCTAAAATTGACGCAAGTGCTGTAACTGCTGATAAAATCAATGCAGGGGCAATTACTGCTGCGAAGATAGCTGCCGATGCAATTACCTCGGATAAGATTGCTGCAAATGCTGTTACGGCTGATTCCATAGCTGCTAACGCTATTACCTCTGGAAAGATAGCTGCTAACACCATTACTGCCGCGGATATTGCTGCTGATGCAATTACTGCATCAGAATTAGCCGCAGACTCTGTTACAGCAGGAGCGTTAGCTGCAGGAGCAATAACTGCTGATGCTATTAGTTCTGGGATTATTACTAGTGATCACATAGCTGCAGGAACAATACAAGCAAGCGACATTGGTGCTAACCAAATTACTGCTGGGTTAATAGCCGCTAGTGGTGTTATTACTTCAGCCGCGCAAATAACTGATGGTGTTATCACAAACGCTAAAATAGCTAATGGTGCTATTACAAATGCTAAGATAGGCAGTGCTGCGATTACAAATGCAAAGATTGGGGATTTACAAGTCAGCACTTTAAAAATAGGCGATAATGCTGTTACTGTCCCAGTTTCTAAAATACAGAGTACGCATACTAGAGAAAAGAAAAACAATTGGAGTGGTTGTTCTTTCAATACCTTTAGCGTTGGTGGTTACAGTTACAAAACACCTAGACAAGGCTCTACAAGTATTGCTTTTGATTTTCCTGCGATAACTGTAAATTTAGATACGGCAAACAGACCAGTGCAGTTAGATTTTAATGCTAAATATCAAATTGCTCATAGAGCATATACAAGTAAAGGTAGTTCTGTTAGTCAAGGAATTTATGCCCAAATAATTAGAGGCACTACTGTTTTAAAAGGATCAATGATTCCTTCTAATGGCGGTATATCAGGTTTTCATAATTCTAGTGATGCATCTAATGCTTTATATAATTCAACTGCAAACACTTTAAATAGAGCGACATCAATGATAGATTATTTATATGTAGATACTGGTGCGCCATCAGGGAATAATACATATAAGTTAAGGCTTTACTTGTTGCTTTCTGGAACACCTGCGTCAATGTCTAGATTAACCTTTGGTTATAAAGATGTTGTTTTCCGTGCTTTGGAGTTAAAGAAATGAAGCAATATATTATACACGATGCTGATGGATATATTATAAGTACAGGGACTTGTCAGGAAGAGGTTTTTGACCTGATGGCTGACGATGGTCAATTCGTTATTGAGGGATATTGTGTAGATGAAAACAAGCGAATTGTTAATGGTCAAATAGTTGATGTAGAAATTATTGAGCTAGAGGTCAGCACAAAAGATCAATTGCTACAAACGCAGAAGCAAATTAGAGAATGGCGCAACCAAGAGTTAAAAAACACAGATTGGACACAAATGCTTGACTGTCCACTTAGCGATTCAAAGAAACAAGAATGGGCAGACTACAGGCAAAAACTAAGAGACTTGCCAGAAGAAAACAATCACCAAACCGATATCGAATTAATAGATTTTCCTGATGATCCGAGGTAAAAAATGACTACAGCATTAAAAAGACGAAGAGGCACAGACTCTAACCACGATAGCTTTACTGGATTAGATGGCGAGCTTTCTGTTAACACTACTAATAAAAGCATCCATGTGCATGACGGCACAACTGTTGGTGGCTTTGAGACAATGCGAACAGATTTTAATAATGCTTCTGACGTTACATCTACTATTAACTTTTCTGGCGGTAATAAGGTTACTTTTAATACTGATGACCTAGAGATTAATGCTTCTGGTGGTTATGGGCAGATTGTTGGGCAAACAAGGATATACACTAAAATTGGTAACTCTGTTATATCAGAGCATAGCTCTAGTGGATTGACTGTAACTAACTTAGCCCCGACTACAACAACTATACCTAGTAGTGGAGAATTAAAATTTTCTACCTACGCTACTATGGATATATCGCAAGATGATCTAATTGTTAGAACGCATTCTACACAAGGATCAATTTATAACTTTGCTACTTTTCATGGCTTTTATGCAGGGAGTAATACACAAAATAGAACAGTAAGAGCATCATTTGGTACTTACGATAACCAGTTTAAAATTAACGAAAATATTTTTAACAGAACAATTACATCACCAGGTTCAACTACAAGCAATAGTATTCAACTGTATAACTCTAGCACTGGTACTTATGGCGTTTACATGAAGCTCACTGCTGGACACCAATATTATACTCCTAGCGTTGGCTACATAGGTACTAATGCAGCTTCAAACAATGGATATATGTATTTGCACAATGCAAGACATTCTACTGGGTCAGCAGGTATTGCTTTAAATTCTAACGCTATAACTCCATGTACTCATAGTGGGCAGAATTATGACAACACTATTGCTCTTGGAAGTGCTTCTGCTAGGTTTGATGATGCTTACATTACTAATGGTGTTACTACTGGCTCTGATAGAAATCTAAAACAAGATATTGAAGAGCTATCAGATGCAGAGCAAAGAGTAGCACAAGCTTGTAAAAGCCTAATCCGTAAATATCGATTGATTAGCTCTGTCGAAGAGAAAGGTGATGATGCTCGCATTCATATTGGTATTATTGCTCAAGAGCTAGAAGATGCTTTTACGGCTGAGGGATTAGATGCCTCTCGTTATGGTATGTTCTGCCAAGATACTTATTGGTGGAAAGAAGAGACAATCCCGGCACAAGAAGAAGAGTATCAAGATGATAACGATATTACTCAAACTAGAACTATTCCTGAATTTGTAGAACGCACTACATACGAGTCTGAGGAAAATGCGCCAGATGGTGCTACTGAAGTGACTACTAGGTCGGTTCGCTATACTGAATTGTTGGCATTTATCATATCAACAATGTAAATGTCGAAAGCCATATAATGATATAATCTGTATATTCAGTTCGGAGAATAATATGCCAGCAGGAAAGTACGACTTAACGATAGATCAAGGATCAGACTTTGAGATTTCTATTGCTATAGAAGAAGACGGCTCTCCCATGGATAGCACAAATTATGATGCCAGAGCGTCATTAAGATCAAAGATAGAAAGTGCAACTAGCACAAACTTTACAGCATCAATAACAACTGACGGTGTAGTTACTATATCTTTGACTAACTCTGAAACTGCTGCAATGACAGCAGGAAGCTATGTATATGACGTAGAGATATTTCAAGGAACTGCACCTAACGAAACTCTAGTTACAAGAATACTGCAAGGTAAAGCGTCAGTTACACCAGAGGTAACTAGATAGTGGCTAATTTCCACGACATGACAATTGATCAGGGTTCTGATTTTAGCGAGTCTTTCAACTTTGAAGATCGTGGATATCCTGTCAATATGAGTGCGTTTAGCTTGCAAGGACAAATGCGACCTAATCATGCAAGTCAAGACTATGTAGATTTCACTGTTGCAGAAAGTGGAAACAACTTTATAGTTTCTCTTACTAACAGTCAGACTAAAAATCTTACATCGGGTAATTATGTTTATGATCTAGAGCTAACCAAACAACACAGTACAACTGATGGTTATTATGATAATGATCTTAATAAAATTGTTTTATATACAGGTGCAGAAAGGTTTTGGATGACACAAATAGTTCTGAAAGCTGCATCTAATATTATAACAGTACCAAGTAACAAGATGGACATTTTTAACGTAAATGCAGACGATAAGATATCTGCAGCAGATGCTTATACCTGGCTTACAGCTTATATTCACCCATCTTTAGGAGACGAATATATTGCAACTAATAATCAGCATGACATTGATAATATATATGACTCTACCCTAGAAAATAAATTGCTTAATGGAAATGTTAGAGCATTAACTTCAACAGATAATAAAGTTAATCGTGTTGTTCAAGGTAATGTTAATGTCACAAGAGAGGTATCAAGGTAATGGCTATTACTAAGCTATCAATTACAGGCAATACAACTGCTGTTGGTATTAGTAGTACGCCAATTGTAGTTAGTCTTGGCAATACAGCACAAGCTACTACTGTAACGCCATCTGGAAATATTACTGCTACAAACGCACAGTCAGCACTAGAACAGCTTGATACTATTAAAGCACAAGCATCAGGTGGCACACTGACTGATCCGTCAATATCTGGCAATGTATCTGTGACAGGTACGCTTACATCAGCATCTATAAATGTTGGAGATACTGATCTCTCGGATTTTAAAATTGGTACATGGACTCCTGCTAATGGGGATATTACGTTTACTGTAGGTCAGGCTAAATATATCCGTATAGGTAGCTTTGTAACTTTAAGCATGATTTTATCTAATGTTGATACTACTGGTATAACTGCAACTTTAAGCTCGCTTAAATTCACAGGCATTCCATATACTCCTACACACAATACACAAGGATCAACAGCTTTTGTGGATATAATACAACACACAGGCGATGATGAAATATATTGCTCAGTAAATACAAATGCAGAGTTGCGCTTTCAGCTTGGCGTAAATTATGAAGATATAACATATGCTGATTTACAGTCTGATGATAATGGTATTGTAAACTTACAAATAAGCTATTTTATTTAAGAGGAATGATATGGAAGACTGGCATTTAAGCAGAAACGTACCAATAACTTTATTTTTATTACTTGCTGTACAGGCAGTAACAGTTACAGGTGCATTTACTGAGGTTGAGGTTGGCGTGGAGCAAAACGCTAAAGACATTGATGACATTAGTTCTTTAGTCATGGGCTTAGACACTCGACAGCGCGACCATGAAGTAAGACTGGCGCGTATGGATGAAAACATTATCCACATAAGAGAGCTATTAGAGTCTAAACAGTAATGAATATTGGTATCCCACGGCTATCTCATGGCTATCTCATGGCTATCCTATGGATACTTGGATCAACAGCTATAGCGAACGAGCAAGGCAGTTTAAACAACTATCATGGCGAGAACAGCGTAGCGAATAGCAACAACACAACAACAGATACAAGCACTAAAACAGAAAATACCTACAATGGCGCAGGTGCGGCTAGTGAGATTCCAGTAGGTTCTGCAATAAGCCCAACTTTCATGTCTAACGGAACTGACACCTGTCTTAAAGGCACAGCAGGTTCAGTGCAGACAGTTGCTATTGGGTTTAGTTCAGGCGGTTACACCTTAGACGTTGATTGCACCAGGTTAAAATATGCACGAATGCTATCTTCGCTACAGTTAAAAGTGGCGGCAGTGTCTATGCTCTGTCAGAGTGAAGAGGTGTTTAAGAGTATGTTGCTTGCGGGTTCTCCATGCCCGTTCATATCCAATGGGAGATTAGTAGCGGGGAAAAGGGGGTTGATGCTAATAAAGCAGAAGCCAGAATTATATATTCCTGATTACAAGGAAAACCGTAAATATTATGACGGTATTCTCCAGATAGGTGAGGTAAGTGAAGATGTGGAAGAAGATAGTATGTCTATTAGCGATAAGTTCCGTAGCACAAAGCAATAGCTTAGATCAGTTAATCGACTCAAGCAGTAGTATAGTTAGCCAGATCGACACCTCTATTAAACTGGTTGGGGCTGCTACAGAGTACGCTCATCAGGGTAGCGGTTTATCTATTGGTACGCTTTCTAGTACAGGTCATATTAGCGCAGAGCAAGTAGATGCTTACAACTCTGCACTTTCTAACTTTAGTAACAACTATCAGCCTTATGGTGCGCCCGTTAAAGAGGTGCTAGAAAATATGGCGATGGATTCTCTTGCAGAAATGGAAACCCACATTGATACTTTTGTTGAGGTTACTGTTGATCTTGTGTCAGTACAGCAAGTAGCAGAGAAAGCTGCAGAGGCAAGCACCCCTAAGCAAGAAGAAGAAGTGCAGACGTTTGTACAGCAAAACCAAGAAATGCTTACAATAGATCAAGAAGACGTACAGCTATTCAATGATACGGTGGATAATATAGAATCTTCAGCCAACGAAGCTGCTGCGTACCTAGCCGTGGCTCAGAGCGAAGCGGCAGAATATCTTCAGCAATCTATAGAGGACAAGAACACTACATCTGCTGATGTTAATATCTTCTATGATTCTAATCAGCAATGGGTAGCAATGGGCTATAATACAACCAGAAACCTGACTGCTGTATACTTGAATGGTAACGATGCTTTTGGTTTGGACTTATACTATAGCGAGGCAGATATCTTGGCGGTAGGTGCAGAGTCTGAGTTTTATCGCACATCACCTATTGCTTTGGGCTATGATTGCTTTATTAATATGGATTGCGAACAATGATTGAAGATAGTGAGTTAAAGATAGGCGGTCAGACATTTAAGGGCGCGTGGATTGCAGTGGTTTTGGCGATTGGCTCGACCATTGGTGGAGGAGTCTGGACTGCATCAAGCTTGTATTCCCGGCTAGAAGCGGTAGAATCCGTATCCGTTCCTGATGTTGCTCCTTTACATGAGTCTATACAACTTATAGAGCAGCAATTAGAGGATAATGACATAAGCCATTTAAGCGCAAAATTAGCGACTTTAGGCACAAACCTAGTGACGATATCAACGCAACAAGAAAAGCTGTTAGAAGTAACTACAGACGTATCTAAGCTAGAAAAAGACATAGAAACAATAAAAGCTACTGTAAAGAAAGCAGAGCTAATAAGTGAAAGTTTAGGGGACACTGATGACCGAATTAAAATAATCATGAAAGAACTTGATGATATCTGGCTTGGCATGGATGCATTATCGATGCCATTGAAATAGGAGAATATTATGTTACAGCACTTAATAGGCCCGATTGCTAACATAGCTGGTGGGTACTTAAAGAATAAAGCAGAAGAGAAGCAAGCAAAGCATAAAGCTAAACTAAAAGTAATTGAGAACGATGCTGAGTGGGAATCTAAAGCTGTTGATGCTACTCAAAATTCATGGCGTGACGAATTTTGGACTATAGTTTTGTCGATCCCTATTTTCATGATCGGTTATTCCATAGTTGTTGGCGATCCAGAGATTGTGATTCGTGTTGAAGATGGCTTTCAGGCTTTAGCTCAACTGCCTGAGTGGTATCAGTATTTATTGTTCATAGCTATTTCTAGTAGCTTTGGTATTAAGGGTGTTAGCAAACTAGCGAGTCTAAAGAAATGACATTTAAGTATTTTAAGATAGAAGAGTTTGACTGCCAATGCACTGGCAACAATGAGATGAGCGAAGAGTTTATTCATAAGCTCGATGAGTTGCGTGAAGCTTGTGGTTTCTCGTTTCATATTACATCTGGCTATCGTGATCCGAGCCATCCCATAGAAGCCCGTAAATCTACACCTGGTACTCATGCACAAGGCATTGCTGCAGACATATCGGTATCTGGTGGCGCAGAGCGTTATATCATTGTGCGTGAAGCGATGCGATTAGGGTTTACCGGGGTGGGCGTGGCTAAGACATTTATACACGTTGATATCCGTGAGACTACGCCAGTTACTTGGCAATACTAAACAATTCTGTTGATCAATAAACAGCAATAAGGTATATTGTTTCTTCCATAGGAGGAAATAATATGAAGTCTAGTGAGTCAATAAAAGCCCTTGCTGAAGCATTATGTAAGGCACAATCTGAGATGGGTGGAGCGGTTAAAGAATCGTCAAACCCATTTTTCAAGTCTAGCTATGCGGACTTAACATCCGTCATTAAAGCTATCAAAGAGCCATTCGCTAAGAATGGATTAAGCTATACACAATTCCCTATCTCTAACGAGCATGGTGTAGGAGTCGTTACTAGACTCATGCATACATCTGGTGAGTGGATGGAGAACAGTTATAGTTTGCCCTTGGTTAAACGTGATCCGCAAGCTGCAGGTTCAGCAATAACATATGCAAGACGTTACGCTTTGCAGTCTATTGCAGGTATACCTACGGCAGATGATGACGCTGAGTCAGCTATGCTACGGACAGAGAAGTCCAAGCAGGATGAGTATGAGGATATGATTGTTGACCTTATGCCTGTGATACAAGCAATTAAGGATGGCATCGCAACTGAAGACTATTCCACAGCTAATGAGGAATGGAACTCTCTAAGCGATACAGAGAAGCAAATTGTATGGAAAGCCCCATCAAAAGGTGGAAAATTTACGACCAAAGAAAGGGAAATAATGAGAACCCCTGAATTTAGACAAGCTCTATAGGAGAGTAATATGAGTCAGTATGAACAAAAAGATAATAGCGGTGCTATGTTTGTTAACGATAAAAAGGAATCTGAGACACATCCTGATCGTAAAGGTAGCGCAATGATTGGTGGTGTTGATTATTGGGTGTCAGGTTGGATTAACGAGTCTAATAAAGGGACTAAGTATATGAGCCTAAAGTTTACTCCGAAAGAACAGGCCCATAATCAGGGTGTTAAGCAAGTTACAAATCAGGTCGAGCAAAAGCAAACTTTACTAGAAGATGACATTCCGTTCTAGTTAAAAACCCCCCTCCGAAGAGGGGGTAAACCATAGGAGTTTGTGAGCGGGGAAACTCACCCGACCGATTTTAACATATTTAGGAGTGTCATATGATAGATGCAGGAAGATGTCTGCGAATGGCTCAGAAAGAACTAGGGATAGCGAGTGTTGTATTAGCCAAGAAAGCCGACAGCACTCCGCAACAAGTAGTTCGATGGCGAGCGCAAAAGAATATGAAATTACACACTATAGAGACTATCTGCAAAGCTATGGATATAACTATAAATGATTTCTTAATGTACTAGAAAAAACAAAGCCCCAATTAAGGGGCTTTACTTTTAGTCTCGGCAAAGACTATACTTGAGTATGCTAATAAACAAGAAGTGTAAGTATATCATACTTTACTGTCTAGTAACGTCTTATAACACTCTTTCTTGTAAGTATTCCGCTTGGGGCTGACGAACTCCTTAAATGAAACGTCAGAGCGTGGTTGACCCTCCAGACAAGGCGCATGATGCAGATCGGTTTCTGCTGATTGATAGGTTGGATATCCGATAGAATACGAATGTAACCGCAAAGTCGCTATGCCCTTTGATCGAAAATTTTGCTCCGCGCAGTGAAAGGGTTAAATGTGTATTCAAATATATATTCTAGTGTATAAGTCGCTAACAAATAATGCTTGTAACTAAACAAATATGTGTATATATTAATATTTCAATTAATCGGGCGAAACTTTAGTTGAGCCAATAGGAGATACGAATGTGGATAATACCGAAAACTTACCAACTGTACTCAGCTTTTGCTCAGGATATGGTGGAATCGAAAGAGGACTTGACCTTGCCGGGTTTAGACATCGAGTCATCGCTTATGTGGAGATCGAAGCCTACGCCGCAGAAAACTTGGCAAGGAAGATGGAAGCGGGTGTCTTGGATGCAGCACCTATTTACACGAATCTTAAAACCTTCCCATCAGAAATCTTTCGAGACAAAGTTAGCCTCATTACTGGTGGATATCCCTGCCAGCCATTCTCAGGAGCAGGAAAGCGACAGGGAGAAGAAGACCCTAGACACCTCTGGCCCACAATACGGAGACACGTTAAATCAATTAGACCTACTAGATGTCTGTTCGAAAATGTCGAGGGACATATCTCGCTTGGACTCAACACAGTCCTCAGCGATATGGAAGAAGATGGTTATAGATCAACGTGGGGAGTATTCTCAGCGACTGAAGTCGGAGCAAGACACCAGAGAAAAAGAATATTCATCATGGCCCACTCCGACAGCATCAGCAGGGGGGCCAGGTAAGAACCCTGATAATGCCCGTGGTAAACATCAAGGCAACGCTTTGGCTAGTGCAGTCAGAGATTCAGAGACATGGGCAACACCTAATACGATGGATCACTTACCACCTAGATCGCCAGAAGCTACTGAGAAGATGGCTACTGGTATAAGGAAAGGTAGGAAGCGACCATCTAACCTAAGAGAGCAAGTTGATCCTGAAACTTGCGCTATCTACGATTTACTATGGCCCACACCTAGAGCCTGTGATTCTACAGGTGGCCCAGTATTAACTGAATACAAAAACGGCTTCCGCTCTTATCGGCATGATTCTGGCAAGTGGTTTGGTGCTAAGTTAAAAGATGCTGTAGAAGTATTTCCAACGCCCTACGCATCAGAAGCAGAAAAATATCGTCTTGATGGTGACAGCCAAGCAACTAAATGCCTATCTGCTCTAGCAAGGCGTGGCGAGTTAGAAAAGTTCCCCACTCCGCTACTGAATGACTACAAGGGAGGCTATACCACGGAATCTATTATTAGAAAGGATGGTAAGTCACGCGCTCATGATCAGCTATGCAATGCTGCCATTGGAGGTAAGGGAGTAGATGAAGTAAAAGGTAGCCTTAACCCTAATTGGGTAGAGGGACTTATGGGCATTCCGCATGGATGGACTGATCTTGAAGTACACGATACTGATCTTGGATGGAAACAGAAAGAAGATTGGTACAGCGACAAATGGGAAGAGGGTATCCCACGGGTAGTTGACGGATGCGATAACCGAATTGACCGTATTAGGTTATTAGGCAATGGTGTTGTACCATCAACAGCGTGTAAGGCATGGCAAGTTTTAAGTAGGAGGCTAGAAGATGGGTAAAGGTTCAAAGCAAAGACCAACCAACACAAAAGCATTTGACGCTAATTATGATGCTATTTTTAACAAACGAGAGGAAAAACCAATGACACAACAAGAAAGAGTATTAGATTATTTACAGAGCGGTAAAACAATTACCTGCTTAAATGCATTTAATGAATTAGGCATAACTCAGGTAGCCAGTCGTATATTTGAGCTTAAAGAGCAAGGGCATCCCATAGATAAGCGAATGATTAAGGTTACTAATCGTTACGATGAAAAGTGCAGTGTAGCGGAATACTTTATGGGTGATAACGATGCTGTGTAAAGACGGAAGCACCTACGAGCCTAAGCAAGAAGACTTGATTGCATGGGAAAGAGCGTACTCTAAGCGTGGCGTTGATGTTCGCCAAGAACTTTTATCAATGGAGTCTTGGTTAGATGCCAACCCTAAAAAAAGAAAGGTAGATATGAAGAGATTCATAGATAACTGGCTAAAAAGGGCTGCCCAATCGGGCGGCTCTCCCATGGCTAAGTCACGCAAGCAAAGTTCGCGAAACATTCCAATTGAGCATAAACTATGCGATATTGGCTGGGTGCAGAATGTAGAAACAAAGCAGGATGCTAAACAGTTTTACTTAAATAAGCTTGGCTACTACTTTGACGGAGAGTTAAAGAATGGCAAAGACGAGGTTGTTACAATTTAAAGGAGAGCATCAGTCACTTGTAGATGAGGAGTATTATACTTATTTGCAATTGGCTGAAGCCATTGGCGCGAATTACAATTGTATAAAAAATAGGTTATACAATAAGAAATTCGTGACCCCTGATGATTTGTACGAGCCTAACAGTAAACGTAAAGGCAGAAAGCAACCTAACAGAAGAAACCCGGCTGATATAACTCGGTTAGAAGATAGATCATCTATTATGATGGATAAGTATTTAAGGAGGCTATTATGAGTGATGGAGAAGCATTTATCTGTCGTAATGAACGCGAGCTTGATAACTTCATCAAACACGCAAAAGAATATTATAAGAAAAAGAACTACGCTGTATTTTCCTACCGCAACAATCAAAACATCACCATGAATCAACACAACTCTATTTATAAGTATTGCGATATGCTCGCAATGCAATTAAATGAGTCAGGTCATGATATGAAAAAAGTATTTGATGATAGCTTTGATATTCCGTGGACAAAGGCAAGCGTAAAAGAACTTATATGGAATGTAGTACAGGAAGCGATGTTTGGAACAACATCAATTAAGGAGTTAGAAAGGGCTAAGGTTACTAAGGTATATGATGTAATTAACCGAAAGATAAGCCAAAAGACTGGTGTATTTGTGCCATTTCCTAACAGAGACGATATGCTTTAAAATCATAAGTATAAACTAGAGGGAATAACTGTGAAGATTAATCCTGAATTATTGTTAGAGTTTTGTAAAAGCGAAAGACAGACTGAAGTAGTTAATGCGGTAATTGCTGGTGGCACAGTTATTAAGGCTGCCAAGCTACTTGGAATAAACCGCAGATCAGTTTACCGAACACTAAGTAAATTAGAAGAAAGAGCAGCAAGCAAGGGTGTAGCACCTCATCGTGATGTAAACCACCGAACAGTCGAAGGCTTCAACGCCAAGCGTATATCCACAGCGTTTAAGGAAGACGGGTCGATTGCCTTACAGTGGATCATCCAAGAACCAGAAAAACGCGATATGCGAGCGAAGATCGATGCTATGGTTGATGGTCTGCGTGATGACCTAATTGGCTTTAAAAAGCCTGTTGCACAGCCTAAGATAGTAGATACTGATTACTGCGCCCAGTACCTAATCGGTGATCACCATTTCGGGATGCTCGCTGACTCAGAAACAAAATTAGATGACGCTGATTGGGATGTGAAGATTGCGACCAAGGTCTTAACTGATGCCGTGGATAGATTGGCGAATCGTGTTGGCAATGCTCACACTGGAGTTTTGGTCAATGTCGGGGATTTCATGCATGAGGATGGGAAGCAGATGACCACCGCAGGAACGCCAGTTGATGTTGATACGCGAATTAATAGAACATTTAGATTAGCAGGTAGACTGTTTCAAACTCTTATAGATAAGATGCTAGAAGTGCATAAGGAAGTTGTTGTTATAAATGTGAGAGGGAATCACGACTCTGACATTGCGTGTCATCTATCTAGCTGCTTAGACCTTTTGTATGACAAAGAGCCTAGAGTTAATGTGCTTAAAAACTATTCTAAGTTCCTGCATTGGGAATGGGAAAATAATCTTTTCGTTTATCATCATGGCGATAGAGTAAAGCATGAACAGATTCTCCAAGCTGTAGTAACTAACCTGGATGAAGAGTGGTCACGCTGTAAGCATAGATATTGTCACATGGGACATATACATCATCAGATGAGCAAGGAAATAGGAACCATGCTTTTCGAGCATTTTTCGAGCCTGACTTGTGCAGATCAATGGCACAGTGATTCGGGCTACTCCGCAAATAGATCAATGACAGCTATTGTTTATCATAAGAAAAACGGTGAAGACTCTAGAGTTAAAATAACAATGGAAGAGATCGATGGCTAAGGTAATAAACTTTCCCGGTGGCAAGGACTACAAGCTGACTAGACAATACTGCGAGTGCGGTGGCGTATTAGAGTTGTGGATGGATGATGATGATAATTGCGTAGGGTTATGTACGCGCTGTCATCTTGGCGTTGGCGATGAAATGGTACAGATAGTAGGAGATGATGATGGCAAAACGCGCCACTAAGAAAAGAAAGACTATTGCCCAAGAGGTTGATAAGGCTGCTGTGCTATTGCAGAAGCTTGTACGCATGAAAGCTGCAGATGACTACGGCTACGCTCAGTGCGTATCCTGTGGAAGAGTAAACCACTGGAAAGGAACTGACGGAGGTCACTACTATAGCCGTAGGCACACCAGGTTAAAGCTATTTTTAGAAAATGTGCATATCCAATGTAAAAGATGCAATATGCTAATGGGTGATCCGCAAGTGCATGATGCTTATCGTGACTATATGATACAAATGTATGGGGAGCGCAGACTCCGAGCTATGAAGAAGCTAACCTATCTACCACCTAAAAAGTTTGACCGAGATGAAGTCATAGCGTTTCAGCAAGACATAAAGAGACAGATAAAAGAACAGGAAGAAAGATTAGGTATATAGTTTACAGTTTTGTTTATTGTGTGATAGGATATAGCTACATTAATCAAAAGGGTGCAATACAATGCAAAATCATTACGCAGTTAAACATATGGGTATCACCATATATGACTTTCATGCAGACAACGATAAAGCAGCTAAGAAGATTGCTGTAGATAGATTCGGTGAGTACGACCTATTAGTTTGCTATGGTACAAATGGTGTAAGAGCAATAGGTGGGTCTGATGTCTAGATACTTTTATGATGATTTTATTTACGAGCATATTGATTTGCTCGACAAGGCAGACAGATTGTCCGATCTGCCTGATGAAGTAATTGATGAGGCAACTTATATCTGGCTAAACAGATACACCAGTTGGCATACAGATATTTATCCTGCTTCATTTAATGCAGGGGTGTGTAAATTAGCAACAGAGATGTTGTTTGGAGAAAAGCCATCCCATAGCTACTTAGTGTCAAACCTATTCATTGCTATGGCAGAAGACTCGCCAGATGCAGGAAGTAGGGATGATACTTATATGAGTGAAGCACTAGGATACTTTGATGATAAAGTTAATCTTGGTAACTTTGCAGACGATGTAAGGGACAGCATTTATCTTTATTTAGAAAGCTCAATGGAAGATGAGTTGTTCCAACAATTAGCAGACTTAAAAGCGAGGGATAAATATGAACACTTTGAAGAGTGAATGGGAGCGATTACGCGACCAGTATCCACCACTGGAGAATGAGTTTGATAGGGAAGAAAGAACTGCATTTAACAATTGGGTTGAACAAATGGGATTTGATGGCATAATACAAAT
>OBPB01000034.1_pt1 | contig 31589 bp, 15 predicted proteins | sample 1534631 | NCBI WGS metagenome assembly OBPB01 (sample SAMEA3275471, study PRJEB22092) | marine metagenome | biome: Marine environment; feature: Belgian marine environment, sample taken at 3 meters depth; material: Sterile flask | collected 2014-06-24T18:06:27+00 | depth 3 m
ATCATAGTGGGTTTTCATCCCGCCGACCCGGGTTCGAATCCCGGCACGAGCACCAAAGATGAACTTCGTTCATAGGAACCAAGAACTTTATACCTGTGTTATATATGCCAAACCTATCATGAGCGGTTTTCAGATGCTTGGGGTTATGCAGGTCAAAATCTCAACAGAACTTGGTGCTGAGAATTCTATTCCAGGTGTTGCATTACTGGATTTATTTGATTCGGTTGAACTTCTAAAGGAATTCAAAGCCGATAATAACCATCCAGTCTATCTTTTGAAATGTGGATTGAAATCATTAAAAGAGTTCCAAGATTTTTCCAAAAACAAATCTCTTGAGATTCTTAAAATTTATGAATTCAGTGATTCATCTGCAATTTTCTCAGCAATAATGACTGGCCCGATCCCTCAAATCATATCAATGTTTGATGAGGTTTGGCCAACCTCGCCCACGATGCTCAATTCTGATGAACTTATACTTACGCTGCAAGGTAGCTCCAAGGGATTGATGAAAGCTCGCAAACAACTTATCGAATTGTTAGGAGATACGTTCAAGATCAGTGTAAACAATAATTTCCAGGGCCAGTGGGATACGGCTCCAGGCCTTCCACGAAGGCGGAAAGAGGTTCTTGAAACTGCTATCGAGATGGGTTACTACAATGCACCTCGTAAATGTCGTCAAAGAGATATTGCAGATGCAATTGGACTCAAGCAAGGTACCGTTGCAGAGCACCTACAAATCGCAGAGTCATTGATCATCAATGCTTGGTTCAATCAAGGTCGAATCTAAGCAATGAAACTGATGTTGTAGAAGTTCATTCTTCTTGGGCAGAGGTTGTTGCATTTGTCCGCATGAACCACCACACAATGGTTGCAAGAGTGAGGATAAGGATAATTCCCATCAACAATTCACGATCAAGTATCCATTCAACCGCTCTAATTGCAGACTCTCCATACATGAATATGAAAAGTGCTTCAAGTCCAAATCGAAGACCTCTTCCAAAAATTCCGGCTATGATAAACGGTCTCAATTTCATGTCACTTGCCCCAGCTATCCATCCAAAGACCTTGTAGGGTAACGGTGAAACTGCAGCGATGAACATACCAAGCGTTCCATATCGCTCAAACATCTTTTCGAGTTGTTGGCGGTGATGGGGCTTGCCAAACTTATCGACCAATTTGCTTCCATATCTTTTCCCAAGTGCGTGGCCAATTACAGCACCAAAAACGGACGATACTGTCACCACTATCCAAAGCCAGATCAGTAAGCTTTCATTGTCTCTTGCATCATAGGCCATCGGTAAAAACAGCACATCGGGTGGTATTGGCTGGATAATGGCCTCCGTAAATGAGAGGAGAGCCAACGCTAATGGCCCAAACGATTCAAAGAAGTCGAGTATGACCTCTTCGCCAATCATAGTTCTTGGTGTTGATGTTGCTTCTTGAGTATATGGGTCATCGGTGCCTTCTTTACATCGATTCCCTAGCAAAATACAATGCGCGTCCTTGATACTGCTGCCCTCCTTCATTGGCCAGTTGAGAGATGTCGAGGTGGAATCGTTGCAGTATCTCAACAAGAAGAGTTACTCAGAGTGGATGAACAGCGCTCAATGTTAATGGAAACTGCATCACTCGATTGGCAAGTGCCACTCGAAACCGCTCTTGAACGAGCGAAGCAAATCGCTTCAGAAACAGGGGACTTGCCACGTCTCTCACCAGTTGATGTCGATATCCTCGCATTGGCTATCGATCTAAATCTTCCTTTGATTACAGATGATTATCGGATGAAGAATGTTGCTCGCAAGGCAGGCATCCCAGTTGAAGGTGTTTTGACAAAGGGTGGCAAAAAGCAGTGGAAATGGATTTTACGATGCATTGGTTGCAGGGCGGAAGAAGATGTGCCGGCAGATGCGAAACAATCGAAAAAAGATGATGTTCAACTCTGTGATCGATGTGGTTCGCCGATGAAATTGAAGCGAGGCTAATCACTCTTCATCGCTGAGAGTTTCAAGGGCCTTGACTTTCTTTTCTAATTCCTCAACAGGCATTCCTTCGGGGTCAATTCCAACGGCTTTTGCACGGTCCATGAGGACCTGATCAGGAGTCTTCCCACCTGCTTCTAAATCGGCGATTGTAGCAGCAGTTGTTGCTTCTGAAAGTCCTTTGTTAAACTCGCCCTTAGAACGGCCGAGAGCATTTGCCATTTTTGGTAAGCGTTCTGCACCAAACAGAATAAAGAAGATGGCCAAAAGAATAACGATTTCGAGTGGTCCTGGACTAAATGCCATTGTATTCCCTATACGGTCCTGTAGGTTCTTGCTTTCAAGGCTTACCATCGCTTAAGGGCGAATTGTATCGTTCAGCCACCGGAGACGGGAGGGAGAAGAGCGACTTCATCGCCTTGTTGTGGATGAATGTCCAAAGGGCATCTCTCCCCATTCAATGCCACGGCAAGGCCTTGACCAATCCAGTGTTGCATATCGAGCGTATGAACAATATCTTCGATACTCATTCCATGATGCCATTCCACTTTGGAAGTTCTTGAACCAATAGCTTCAGCGATCGGGCCAAACGCCAACACGCGTACATACCCTGCAACTTCGGTCATGCATCAGGATTCATGCGGTAGTTTATCAATACGCAGCCGTATCGTTTTGCATGGCGTTAGCATTGAAGGCGGAAGGGTTGTGGAAACTCTATGAATCTGGTGAATCGGTCATCAAGGCTGTTGAGGATGTCTCACTTGAGGTTGAACAGGGTACCATGGTGGCTATCATGGGGCCTTCAGGATGTGGAAAAACAACCTTGCTCAATGTTCTTTCAGGAATAGATGAACCCTCTTCTGGCTCAGTTGCAATCAACGGACAAAACCTGTATGGGTCCAATGATGATGTTCGAACACGTGTTCGTGGTTCAAACATGGGTTTCATCTTTCAAGAATTCAATCTCTTACCTGTAATGACTGCCTTAGAGAACGTTGAGTTACCTCTTCTCCTCCAAGGTAAAACCTCCCTTGATGCACGAGATGAAGCGTCAAAAGCGCTCACTGCGGTGGGTTTAGGCGATCGTTTACATCATCGCCCAGCAGAATTGTCTGGAGGTCAACAGCAGCGTGTTGCTGTAGCACGGGCCGTTGTTCATCGCCCAGCGATTGTCCTCTGTGATGAACCAACAGGGAATCTTGATACTGAAACATCGGAATCAATACTTGGATTGTTACGAACCTTGTGTAAAGTAGGCAATACCACATTTCTCATTGTAACTCACGATCACTCGATTGCAGAACAATGCGACCGCATTCTTCAGATGGCAGATGGTAAATTTCGTCAAGCATCTGAGGAGGAATGACGTTGATCGCTCTGCTGCTTTTGTGTTTCGTCATAGCACTTTTGGCGACCATAGCAGCAATTGGGCTTCGCCATGATTGTTCTCTCAAGAGGCGTATGATTATCATAATCGTCCCATTCTTGGATTCCATATTGTCTTATTTTGTTCTTGAATGGATTGGTCTTGGTCCATCTACGGTCTTTGTCGGAAGTGCCATGTTTGGAGTATTGAGCCTCCTTGGAGTACAAGCCTTACTCAGCCCAAGAAGGCTTCTTGTGTTCAAACTCGCTTGGCAACAACTACGTCGACGTCAACGTCAAGCAGCCCTTCTCATGGCTGGATTGATGATCGGTTCTGCGATAATAAGTTCCTCACTCATCGTTGGTGATTCTTTAGATGAGACCGTTCGGAAAGAAGTTGAAGCGGCATGGGGATCTACTGATATCGAAATATCAGGATATGATGCTACCATCGGACAAATTGTTGAGATTCCTTCATCCATTGTTGAGGATTTACGAACTCAGGATGTTGAGGCAATTCATTCCATACAAGCAGGTAGACTCACTACTGCCTCTGTCGAAACGGCCGAAGGAATTGCTGAACCCAACGTCCCTTGGTTTGCGTTAGAGCATCAAGAAGATGCTCTTATTGGATCTGCCTCAAATGGTTTGACATGGTTTGAACTCGAAGAGGCAAGCCGTTTCTCAAATCAGTCGGTTGTGGTCATTAATCAGGCCCTTGCTGACGAACTCGAAGTCGATGAAGGAGATGAAATCGAACTCGGTTGGTTTGTTCGTTCGGATGAAGGCATTGAACGTACCAAACAATTCTTTTTGATCCATGATGTCGTTTCTATGGCCAATCAAGGACAACTTGCTGGAACGACAGCTCCTGCGATATTTACGGATTTACAAACGGCTCAGACATTGCAACAAGCCGGTCAAAATGTAACAACAATCCGTTTGTCGATCAAGGGTATTGAAGAAACAAGAAATGGGTATTCACCCTTAATTGAGCAGTTGGAACTTGCGCTGAATCAAACGATTGACGCTGAAGATTCTGGCTTGCAGTTCTTGACCGATGATGGAAGTGATTCATTCACCATTGCCTCTTCACAGGGATTGGGACGGATACAGGCTTCTCTTGTTCGCTCCATTAAACAAAATCAAAGTGATTTGATGGAAGACTCTTCTCTCTTGGAGGTGTTGCAAGTACCTTTGATCAGTTTGGAAGCAAATGGTTCAGAATTACTAACCCTTGCTGATGGCGATGTGAATCATGTCGTTTCAGAAGAAGAAGCGATTTGGCATTGGGGACCTGGTGGTTTTGGATATGAACGCAATGATGACGAATCATGGGTTTGGCGAGTTCCTTCAGGCTCGATTATCACCGATGTTAGCATCGACAATGCGTATGGTTTTGCAGCATACGATGAGGGACTTATTCTTGGGAATAGTTCTGATGAAGATTCGACCATTCGTCTCTTGAAAGACAAGGACATGGTTGCAGTTGAACTCCATGAGGGTACATGGTTTGCTCTTGAAGAAGGTCTGAATCGAACATTATGGTTTGGAGATCTCTTCAACGATTCAGAAACACCTTACACTCTGGATATAAACGCACCTTCAACGGTTTTGAATTGGGACTTAGAACATCACTTAGGCGACCTTTATTTGAAAGTTGAAGGCCTTCTATCTATTGATTATTACAAACGAGCATGGCGTGCGGAAGAATCGACTTTCGTCGAGATTTCCGAAGCGGAATGGCCGGTTTCATCTTCGAATGCTCCATCTGTATGTACGTCTGGAAAAGGGTCCATTGTAAACAGTCAAGAAGCATGGTGCATAGAATCTCCAGGAATTATTGTTCGCGCTGTGGAGGATGGTTCGATACAGTCCATTCGCCTTCCTATCCTTTCAGATGCAGGAGGATTTGGGACCCTCCCTCAGATGTTCTTCGCTATTGATGGTGACGTTCCCTCATTGAATGTTACTGAAACTGAATTGATGATAGGAGATCGGTTGCAAATGATCTCTGGTGTTGCAAATGGCTCCCTAAACGCCTCAGGTCTCTTCCAATTCGCATTTGGCTCCGATGACTCACAGCAACTCATGATCAATGGTTCGTTCACAGAAAACGATCAACTCTCGCAGTTATCCGAACTTGAATCGGTCGTCCTCGGTCTTATCAACATCAACGATGGTGAAACATTGGCAGCTGCAGAAGAAGACGAACGCTCTATGCTCGTGTTTGGTTCTGTATCGCTTGAAGAGCGGATTGCGATTGAAAACCATCTCAATGAACTCGTTGGATTTGAGGAGATGTCCATTTCGATTCGAACAGTAAAACTCGATGCTATGGAACAAGCCGAAGCATCATCAGGGGTATTGTCGGCAATGTTCCTTGTGTTTGGATCCTTTACGATAGCGGCAGGCGTCCTTCTGGTCGTAACCATCGTGATGATGCTGGTCGATGTTCGACAAAAAGAGTATGCAACTGTTAGAGCACTTGGCTTCACACGATCTGATTTACGATACATGACCATGATCGAAGGCTCAATTGCAGCATTCTTTGGATGCGGTATCGGTTCGTTACTCGGTATGGGGCTTGCTTGGTTTATTGGAATCGGTTTTTCAAGTGTCTTTGCCAATGCTGGTACGGATGTGTTTACGTTCCACGTCGAATCATCATCCCTTGCTTCAGGCTGGTTCTGGGGATTCCATCTCTCCATACTGACATTGTTCTTTTCGGCTCTTTGGTCGTCTCGTTTGATTATTGTTCATGCGCTAAAGAGTGTCCCTCAACGAATTCCGAAACACGTCCCATGGGGGATATACATCTTCCTGATCGTTATGGCAGGTGCGGCATTGGGAAGTATTGGATTGTTCTTTATTGGAGGACAAGGTGTTGCTCACTCGATGTGGATTTTGTTTGGCTGTAGTGCTCTTCTCTTCACGATGCCGATTCTGTTTTGGGTCATTCCCGTTCTTCGAGCCCGTAGGAAAATTGACGGTACATTACCTGTATTCAGAGAGGCTCCTCGTAGGACGATTGGCTGGAGTGGTGTCGCTCTATTGGTTTGGACAGGGCTGCCGTCTTCTCTTGATCCTGTCCGCAATGATTTGACTCCAAATGAATTGTCGTTTATTCTGATTGGACTTGTACAAGTCTTTGCTGGCGTGTTTGTCTTAGCTGCGCTTGCTCCAACGATGATACGAGGATTGTTACGTCTGCCAAAACTATCCAGTGGACCAGTTCTACCAGTAGCGTTGTCCTATCCGCTTCAGAAACCTCTACGGACTGCTGTGGTGATGGGTATGTTCTCAATAACGGTATTCTCTGTCATCGTTCTAAGTGGCTATACGTTACAATTTGATAATTATTCGAGTTCGTTTGTCGAAGAATCAGAAGGCGAATTTGAATTAATGCTCTCATCTTCAAGATCACGACCTTTGCAACTTGAAGGATCTGTTGAGGAATGGGGATTAGAGAATTCCAATATCGAGCAAATCGATGCAGTAGGGCGGGTGTATAGGGCTCAGGCATTCCTCGAGAACGATGAAGAAACACGTTCTCCCTACATCCTTCGAGGCGTTGATCAGGACTTTGTTAATCACGGCGGTATTTCACTGTACATTTGGGATGAAGGGCTTGGGGATTCCTCAGAAGAAGCTTGGAAGTCCATGCATCAAAGAACAGACGTAGTTTTCGTTGATGCCTCGTTTGGCCTAGAGTCCTCTCTTGATGGAGCCTCCATTGGCATCTTCCCTGTCAAAGTTGGTGAAAACATCACCATCATCGATTCAAAACAACCGAGTCACCGCCGTGTTGTGACAGTTGGCGGCATCCTTGAACAATCATCCTATTTGTTTTCTGCAGGTGTTTGGATGCCCTCAGAACCAGTGATTGAGCAATACGATGGGGATCTGACTCGAGTCTATGTGTCTGTTTCTCCAGATAGTGAGGCGAGTTCATCGTTCGATAATACGGGCGTATCTTACTATGAGGCCGCTGGTAAGTCAAAAGGGGAAAGAGAAGCAGCAGCAGAACTTAGCGAACAATTGAGTTTAGATCTAGAAAAGGAAGGAATTCAAGTATCACTCATCGCAGAAGAAGTTGCACTCATCCAATCCCTCGTCTTATCCATTCTTGCCCTGTTCGAGGGATATCTCTCTATCGGTTTGGTGATCGGTATTGCAGGTATTGGTGTTGTAACGTATCGTTCTGTATCGGAGAGAAGGAAGCATATTGGGATGTTACGCGCTATAGGTTACACTCAAGGAATGGTCATGAGAATCCATGTCGTTGAAGTCACATGGGTCGCATTGTTAGGAATTCTCAACGGGATCGTGGTCGGTTTGCTTTTCCATATAGGATTGCATTCCGCTGTATGGGAAAAAGAAGGGGCATCTCTTGTACTCCCCTGGACGACTGCTATTGTTATGTTCCTAGGAGGGTGGATTCTTGTTTTCTTAGCCACTCTTGGTCCTGTACGAGCAGCATCCAAAATTCCACCTTCGGAAGCCCTACGTTCTAGTTCTTGAAATCATAAACCCTTTACTGAGCCGCAATCAAGGGACTCAGTAGGGGAAATAATTTAATGAAAATCCCCAATAAATATCACACCCATAGTATATATACGGCGTTTATCGTAGGGCGAGATACCGCCCCATTGGAGGATATGACATGAGAAAAATTACCCCTGTAATGCTTGTGCTTTTGTTGGTTGCTAGCCTAATGGCAAACATCGACATCACACAGCTAGAAACAACCGAAGTAATAGAGGACACGGGAGCCCGTTCAGGTGCTGACGCAGAACTCGTTGCAATTACTTCACCGAAAGAAACCATTTGCGAACCAACATGCCGCAATGAACTGTTCGTAGGTCAAGATACGACCTTCGAAGTATTCATTCAGAATGCTGGCGATACTGCAATTACCGAACTTGGCTACAAAGCACAGGTTTGGAATGCTGATGGAAACGGAAACCCACTAAACCTTGCTAAGGATAGCACAGGGGCAGATCTTGAATGGGACAATCCAGACGTTATTTGCGATGACACAACCGTGTGCGATGATCAATCACTTGCATCAGGAGATGTCTTCAAAGGTGGCAAGACAATGATTCAATATGGAGGTGGCGATGCCACTTGGAGTCCTACAGCAGGTATCTATGTTGTTCAAATCGAAGTCTACTCTGACGAAGATGTTGAAGCAACAAACGACGTACAACAAGTCTACGTCGAAGTACGTGATTACCTCGATATCGATGTTGACATCACCTGGGATGATGGCGCAACCGTCGCAACTGGCGAAGGCACAAAGTCATTCACAATAACAGTAGAACTCAACGGATCTTCAGACTTCATTACCCACAACCTCTCCATGCTTATTGACGTGAACGGAGACTTGGCAAGCGCAACTGCAGAAGATGGAACGGATTTGCTTCTTTCTTCCCTCGGTTCGCTTGTTCATTCAGTTAACGTAGGTACTGGCCAGGCTGTTGATGTTTACCAAAACGAAACCGACCCTACCGATAAGATAACTGAAATTCGCTCTGTTATGTCCAACAACATCAACAATGGTGTTTGGGAATACAAAGGTTCTGTTCTGCCAGATACAAGCGGCGAGGATGCAGCATATTCCATCGACGTTCAACTCGGTGGCTACAGTCTTTACGGACAATTCGAATCATGTCAGGAAGTCGTTGTCGAAAACGCAACCGATGCAGAAGGAAACGACGTTTCCAACACCACTACTTACAGTCACTTTTGTGAAGAATCCTTCCTTCGAGACGATATCACAAACAACAATGCTGATGAGATAACAGGTGCTTTGACAACCTTCCATGACATTCGTATTTCGATGCTAACTGTCAATCAAGGATACAACTCCGATGGAACTGGAATCGCAACATACACTGTAGGCTCCGGTGAACCAGGTGATCTTTCTGTCGGTACCTCTTACATTGACGCATCCGTTGAACATCGAGGTTCCTCTGCAACAGAATTGTATGATTGGAACGTTACGTTCACAATCACAAACCTCGATACGAGTGAAGTGATCACTGAAATGGTGAATGAATGTATCCAAGGTGTAGAGCCTTCATACAACCACGCTTTGCTCGGAACTGGAGCAATGGCATTCAATCAAGGTCACGCATGTATGATGATCGAATTCGATGTTGGTACATACACAATCGAAGCCAACCTTGTCATGGAAGAAAAGACGACTGATCAGAAACTCTCGAACAATCAAGTTTCGATGCAGAAGGAAGTTCGCAACAACCTCCCTGTTATTTCCTCACTCGACCTTGTTACACAAGGCGATCTCATGCTTGGTATGGAAAACATGCTTGAGTTCGAAGTTTCCGTCTTCGATGCAGATGACGTAACAGGTGAAGGATTGACCTACACATGGGTTGGTGGAGCTTCAAGCACCCCACTCGCAGGATGTGGTGGTCTAGGTGGCATTGGACGAACATGTTCGACTCCAGTCATCCAAGATTTCGTTACCACCTTCCCTGTGAAGGTAACAGTCGCTGACGCTCATGGTGGTTCAGTAACAGAAGAACTCATCATTGAAATCTGGAACGATGCAGTCGCATCCGATACGACAACTGCTGGAGTCACGATGGATTACTCGATCACATACTTCAGCAAGGCAGTCTTCTCAATCGATGTAGAAGATGGCGATACCACAACATGCGAAGGAATTACTCTTCCTGATGCAACAGGTGGCGAACTCTCCGGTGTTTACACCCCAGTTGCAGTTATTGACTACAGCCCAGTCACGACCTATGCAGCCAATGACGTCCTTGCCCACAGCATGGACATCATGTTTGATTCTGGCCTTGGAGCATCGTCTCTTTGGTTCACTACAAACTGTAAGAGCGCAACACTGACTCAACTCCTTGCAGATGGTGCAACAAACAGTGAAGAAGATTCAACCATGTCGGTTCTATCTGCTGTCTTATCTGGACCTGTATTACCGGCTGGACAATTCTTGCTCATTGACGCTCCTTTGCAATCAAAGGACGCGCCAAGTGCATCGATCAGTGGATTCAGTGCTAACGCAGAATACAACGGTGGAATCTCAATGAACTGGGGTACAACTGGTACAATGCTTTCCGATGAGAAGTTCTCAATCAGTGTCTCAAACGATGCTGATTCAGATATCTTTGAAATCGATTTGGCTTCTGACCAATTCATGTACACTTACAGTGACACAGCACACGGCGTATCCTACACCATAGACATCGCTATCTGTAACAACGATGGGCTCTGCAGCACTCCTGTTGGAACTGCAACAGTCGTTGCTGATAAGGCAGTTGACGGTGGTGCAGCAGCAGCAAACGTATCAGTTACTGTAGCTGGCGATATGTGGACTCTCAAGTGGGACGCTACTGGTGATGACCTCTCTGATGTAGCAGTTTGGCACGTTTGTTCTCAGAACCGTGAATCATTCACTGCAGCTGAAATGCCAACAAACTGTGTTCCAACTGCAGATGCTGGAACCAAAACTGCTGATGTCATGATGAGTACGAGCCCTGGGCAATACACCGTTTACTTCGTTGTTGTACCAGTTGACGCTCTTGGAAACAAGGCATATGCTGCCTCGAACTCGGCTTCTGGTGCTGATGCACCTTTCTTCAAGGAGAATGCTGGTGGTACCACCGATACAAACACCACTGATGGAGATGACAAAGAAAGTGGAGAACTCCCAGGCTGGACCTGGGGTGCTATTGGTGGCGTAGTCGTCATAGCATTCATCGCCGGTGCTTTCATCCTCTCACGAGGCGGAAACGAAGGCGAAGACAAAGACTGGGATTACTGAGTAACACTCTGTGATCCACCGTCGTAATCTGTGCACTCGATGTGTGCAGAAGCCGCCGGGGAGGGCGTTCTGGCGCCCTCTCCGGCCTTTTTTTATTTTGATGCCCTAAGTGGCCCCTTGAAATCCGTTATAGATCGGTGATTTGTTAAATCGTAAAAACACAATTAAATAGATTGTTCTTTTTACAAATTGTTTGTACTACTGAGGTGGCGAAATGTTACGCAGTATCCTGTTTATTTTACACTTTGAAACAATTGATTCAAAGATTTTGTACCCCAATTCCTATAAGTAGCGGAGGACGTGGTTGCACTTGCATACAGTCCGTGTAGAGTGAATGACTATGTTGGGAAACAAGAATAATAAAAAGAAAACCGCAATTGGTGGAATCGGTATTGCCGTTCTACTATGTGCTTTGATGGCATTTATGCCAATGACAAGCCTAGTAGATAACACAACGACCGATACTGTGAGTGTTGCAGAAATCTCAAATGATATTGATGATTTCTTCAAGCTCCCAGCCGCCATCGAACAAACGACCTATGAGTACGACGCCACCCAGGAATTACTGGGAATGAGGCAAGCGAACACAAAGGCCTTCCTTACTGAGGATGGAAAAATAGCACAACTCACAAGTGATGAGCCTGTGCATTACCTTGCTGATAGTGGCGCCTTTGAGGACATTAACCTCAACATTATGGCGACACCAAATGGATGGGAAGTAAAGGAGAATACCTTCACAACCACCTTTGGTGCTGAACTTTCAGAAGGTGTAAGTGTCCAGCCTAACCAGTTCGTTGATCCAATCATCACTGGTCTGAACCCTATCCTCATGACTATCGACATCACTGGAACGGCTCCTATGCCATACCAGGCTGCTCCTGCTATGGGCGATGTTGAAGTCGGCGGTAACGTAATTCGATACCCTCTTGCTGAAGGATTTGCTATTGACTACTCGGTTGAAACAAACCAAGTCAAGCAAAACCTGATCATTGAAGAGCGTCCAGTCCTTGACGAAGTTGCAGCATACTTTGGTATGACTGAAACAATCCGTCTTCCAATGGGCTATGCTCTTTACTTAGACGGAGCTCCTCTTGGTGAGGAAATCACCACAACACAAGGTGAACTCGAAATCCGTTCGACAGATACCGGTGAACTTCTGGCCACCATCCCTGAGCCAGTTGTTATGGAAGAATCGAGCAATGAACCGTACATCGGCACATACTTCGTGCAAGTATACGGCCCAATGGTTCTCCTTACCACAGCAGTCGACACAGATTGGTTGATGTCCGAAGACCGAGTGTTCCCACTCGCTCTTGACCCAACCATCAAGGTCACAAGTGGAAACCGTGGATACTGCTACGTCTACTATGGATATTGTTACAATAGCACATACTCCTACTTGTACCGCTACTATTCATCTTACTACTATGTCCCATGGCACAAGTACACCTTCACATCAAGTTCAGCCCTACCATCTGGCGCAACTGTTGAAGAAGTGAACTGGAAGCAATATGTATCATACGCATACGGAAGTTCTTCTTCTACAAGCATCACATCCAGAGTTTTGGAATCCTGTGGTACTGACGTTCGATACAACTACGGTATCACCTCAGCAACATGTTCTGGAGGAATTTCAGCTAACCTTTTGTCTGGAACGAACAGTAACACAAACGAGCGAAAATTGATTTCTTCAATTGGTAACTCTGCTGCTGTAGGTACATACGCTCAAGGAACAGGTTGGAAGACATCTGAACTCTGTGACAACTCGAACTCTGCTGGTACTGCTTGTTCCTCAAGCACAGGTTCTCACAACTACATTATCAACGCACAATCCAACTCCGGCACCGTCGGAATGGGTGCTGATATGACTTCAAGCATATACGTCTACACATACGCTTACAACAGTGGTGGATCGAACAGCTATCTGGAAGTAATTTACTCCGGTGGTTCTGACTCGGATGCCCCAACCTCCAGTCACGTTCCTTACAGCGGATTGACTTCATATGTTGAAGGAGAGAGAACATTCTTCACAACACTAACTGACCTCTCGGGAGTTGACACAACATCGACTAACGGTGTAACAATGTCCTACAGCGTCAACAACGGTTCATGGACCTCTGTCAGTGCAACGACAATCCAAACCTGCACATCTACTGCAAGTGAATGCCGATTCAAGGCCACAACTTCAGATATCAGCGCAGGCGATTACGTCGAGTACTACTGGAAGTTCCAAGACCTAAACACTGCTGGTGGGGCTAACGTAGGATACGATCCTGCACCTCCGGCAAGCAATTCAGCACCAGGTACATGGGTAGAGAGCAATGCTCACTACTTCTTCGTTGACGATATCACCAATGCTGGAAATGCTAAGAAATTCACTGTTCTGACAACGGATGTCCACTCGGGAAGTTACTACTCCCCGCAAGGATACCACGACAGGCAGATGACCTATTACGACCACTCCGATGAATACCTCTACGAGTGGGACGTCTCTAACTGTGGTACAGGTAGTTACTCATGTTTCTACTCTTCCTCGTATTACTTCTACTCTCAGTGGAAGATACAGTGGACCACAACACCTAGCGGTGGATACAATGGATACGGTGGAACCCAATCCGGTCTTGATGAACTCCATCAAGGCGACGGCGGATACCTCGCAATCAGCGCAAAGAATGGACCTCAGATGAACCTGATTTTCCACTATGACTCCGGCGATAACGCATGGGGTATGGTCGGTATCGGTGATTCAACACCTGAGATCGAAACAGGCGCACTCGCTGGAGGAAGCCAAGCATCCTCTGTATCCACGTACGGATACACAGCTGCTTACAACGTCCCTATTCCAGGAGACATTACCGGAACTTTCGGTAAGATTACTTGGAACGGCACAGGATACAGTACTTCCAAGGCTAACTGGCTCTGTGTTGGAACAAACGGTTTCTATTACTTCTACCGTTCCAGTTCCTCGAACGCTCGTTGTAACACTGGTTACTACTATGCATACCAAACCTCTTCTTACAAGTGGTCTGGTGTTGCTCTAAGTGCTGGATATTACGGACGAATGGCAACTTCTGGTTCAATCACATACAAGGTTGGAAAGGTTGCGCCTACGCCTGATACCAGTTCACCTGATATGGAGCATTCAGTCTTGCGTGATTCTCACAGTAAGAGTCGAACGTTCACATACACTATCGCTGATGCAGGAGATCCACCATCTGGATTGAATGTGAATCAAACATTGAACGAAGGACCAACATTGCATTACTCAGTAAACAATGGAAGCACAACATCAATTCTCTTGTCTCCTGTAGGCAAGACACGTTCTGAATGTGCTGCAGGTACCTGTGACTGGGCTGCTACTGTAAACACCTTCGAACGTGGGGATTATGTTGAATACTACGCTACATCTGTAGACGAATCTACTGTCTCAGCAGGCGTAAACACAGAAACTACAACCTCGAATACCTTCGAAGTTGGCGATCCTAACATGATGCTCATCGTTGAATGGAGAGATATGGGATACAATACACAATACCTTTGTGATTACCAAGTTATCTTCTATGACGTAACTAACGAAATCGAATTCAAGTACGACTCAGGTTGTGCTGCTTACTACGATTACGCTACTGTTGGTTACATGGATCACACTCGAACAAAGGGTGACTCCATGCGAAACCCTGGTGCTGGATACATGGCAGGTAACAACCCGCATTCATCCAACTACAGAATTTCAACTGATGGAAATGACCATGGATACGAAGCGTTCTCAACAGGTATCAAGCCTGTTTCTAACGCTGCACAGGTTATCTCTGGTTCATCAGGTGGTACACCAACTGGTTACTACTGTTCTTACAGTTACTACTGGAACCAATACAAGACTGGATGTAACGCGAACATCGACCTTCCTTCTGGATTTACTTTCGATTACTTCCAGAAATCGTTCGATGGTGACGACAGCAACGATCGACTTCGTATCGGCCGTAACGGTTACCTCTACATGATTGACAATGGTGCTACTTCCCTTGAACGTGGTATTACTACATGGGGTACAAGCATGCCTGATTTGCCATACTCTAGTAACTCTGCAGCTCGACCTGGTACAATTGCACCATGGTGGGGCTATTACAGCAGCTACTACTGCTATGATAACACAGCATACGATTGTGGTGTCTATGTCCGTACAATGCCATTCGAAGGCAAGGGTACAGATGTCGACAACGACCTCGACTGTTCAGGAAACAATGTAGAATGTATCTGGGACAATGAAGGTTCACCGTACCGAATCAGCCCTAGCAGCGACTATCTCTCTGTATCTGGTGGAGATCTAACCATCCAGCCAGGAACAGTCATACAAGTCGAACAAGGTAAGGGAATTTCCATAGATGGTGCTTGCGATTCAGTCAAGGCTATCGGAAACTCCACCGATCATATCCTCTTCGAGGGTGCTGCAGGTGCAGAATGGAAGGGTCTCTCTTTCACAGACGATTGTACTACAACCGCTGGTACTGATGACCGACACGTATTCAGTTACGTTGACTTCAACAACACCAGTACTGCTGCAATCACTGCTGGTTCACGACACCAAGACTACAACGCATACTGTGCTGACAGCAACGGTGGTACACGACCATGTTACTCCAACGCTAACGTCGGTAACTTCACACTAAGTCAAGTTACATTCACCAACGTCGAGACTGCAATCAGTCACGGCAGTGGACAAGGAACTGGAATTACGATGATGAACTTCGCTATTAGTGGGGCTGACAAGGCTTGTATTAACCTGCCAAGCAGCGCAAACGCTATGATCATGGAAGGAACGATGTCGAATTGTAACTCTGACGGCGAATCATGGGGCGGCGCTATCGTCAACTATCCAGGTTCTACTGGTGGAATGCTCCATGTTGAGAACGTAACAATTGAGAATGCATACAAGAACCTCATCGATACAGATTTGCAACATGTAACAATCTCAAACGTTAGTGCTTCTTTCACAACAAGTGGAGCTGCACAAACTGGAGTTGCTTTGGATTCAGCATTTGGTACATCCAGCGAAGTGAACATCTTCAACCTTGATGCTCCTGGATACTCAAGTGTCTCGATCAATGCTCTTGGTTCTATCAACATGACAGACGTCGACATTGGAACTGCTACGCTATCCATCACTCCTGGTGGCTCTTCAAGCACAGCAAACGGACCTTCCGGAGATTTCGCTATCTTCCACAACATCGATTCTGGCGACATATCAATGACTCGAATTCAACCTTCGATCTTTAATGATGTAACCGCTGGACACATTGACATCTCAGGAAACGCTATCTCGACTGATGTTATGTCTGTTTCAAATCTTGACTCAGGCCGATTTGGTGTAGCAGGATGTGGATGGAAGATTGATGTAACAACCATCGATTCCGACAGAGTATACAGCAGCTGTTCAAGCAGCGCTGCACCAAACAACTTTGTCGTCGATGGGGGAACTCTTTCCCACACATCAAGCACAGACCACGCTCTGTACGCTCGTAACTCGAAGATGACTGTTGGTGACGTTGATATTACCAGCTCCAATGCTGGAAGCGGTGTTTACCTTGCTTATGCAAGTTCAAACGCTGAAGTACGTCTTATCGATGTTTCACAGAACACTGATGATTGTGCTGACTCGAACGGTGCTACATCAGATTGTGATGTATACACATCATCCTCTGCATTGATTTACTACGGTGGTACTGCAACTCTGCGTGCATACCGACTCGAAGCTGTTAACTCAGTTATCGAAGAAGTAAACAAGAGTGGACACGTTGTCAGCGCTAGTGTTGTATCAGGAGCGGGAGCCGAACTCTTCGAAGTCGGATCTCACATTACTGATGCAAACGGTGAAGCATCTGTGTGGGTCATCACTGGAGACAGTGCTGGAAACACATACAGCGATCACAACCTCCGTGCATTCGGACCTGCTGGACAGAACGAGACTCTCTCGAGTGACACCTGGTATGCAAGCGATTTGACCAGTGGATTTACCATTGGCAGTTCATATGCTCTTCTTCTTGAGCCAGCCCCTGTTGATTTCAATGGAACCAACATGGACTGTTCTTGGTTGGCAGCATGGACTGATGCTGACACCGGAGCGGGTCTACCTACAAACGGTACAACCGCTGCTGGAGGAGTCATCTACGAATTTGATGGAACACCAATGACATTGACTGAAGATCTCAACCTCAATGGATGTGTCGTCAAACTCATGGGTGCTGTTCTAGCAGTCAAGTCGACTGCAACAAGTACTCCTGTACTCACACTATCGAATGGTGGTAAGTTGCTTGTAGGAAAATCTTCAGTAGCCACTGGAGCATTGAAGGCGGTTTCTTCAACATACCCTCTGACAATCGATATCCAAGATGGAACACTCGAAATCGATGGCGGTATTGTCCGTGATGTAGCTCAAGATGCAACTACAGGGTCTGCTCTGTACGTTGGAGATGGTGCTACGCTAATCATGAAGAACTCAGGTACTGTTTACGGTTCCTCTGCAAGTTCTACTGAGATGGCAACCGTCAAGATTGATGGTGGATCAGCTGACATAGCTTCCTCCAGCATCATCAACGTAGCTAACACTGGTACAGCCCTTTGGGTTGAACAAGCAGGTGGTTCATACACCAACCTCGCAGTCTCTAACGCTGCTGTTGGTATACAAGCATACAACGGTGCTCCACAAATCGATGGATTCACATCAACTGACAATACTGTTGGTGTCGATGTCTACGGTGGAATGAGCCTTCCAACCATTTACCGTTCTACTTCATTGTCAGGACAATCGACTGGATGGACAACATACGCAGTAGATCTATCCTCCTTCATTGGAAGCTCAGATTATCTGCAAGTTGGTGCTAACTCTATCTATGGTGGTGGAAATGCTCACCCAACCTACAACTATGCTTCAAGCAAGTACTACATGATTACTGACCGATGGAACATCGAAGTTACCTACGATGATGGAAGCGGAGAAGTTTCTGAGAACATTACCACACCAGACAAGATGGGATACTACCCATGGGGCTCTAGCGATCCTAAGTCTGGAAACGGTGCTGCCACATACGCTGGTGGTGAAGGTGGAGTTGCATCATGGCATTGTAACCAATACGGTTACAGCTATGGGCCATCCGCTACAAGTAACTTTGACGGTTACATGTACTACCTATGGCGCTATTGGCCTCAAGGTCCTCAGACCTTCCCATCCTACCCTGGTTACTACTACTACCCAGACCAATTCGGATTCCGATGGTCTGAAATTGATGCTGACACAACACCAAACAGCGGATATTATCCATACCACTACTGGGGTTACTACTACACATCCTACCACGGTGGACAAGGGGCCTACAAGCCTGTTGAAGGATACGTTGGTGGATCATACAACGTCTGTCTTGATTATGCGTATTCATATTACATGAATCCAGGACAAGGCGCTCGTATGTCTTTCCCAGTCGTAGATATCTCAGACAGTTCTATCTCTAAGGTTACTATGTATGTCGATGTTCTTCACAACCGTGCAGATAATTACCAAGACCGACTCGACCTTGTCGCTCGTGCTGGTAATGATCCTAGCGACCTCGGAGACTATCTCAGAGACAGTGGTACTGCATCTTTCAAGAACGGAGTCATCACTGGAGCCGATAACGGAATCGAAATTGGTGGTAACTTTGCCGCTGGAACATTCGAATCTATCGACATTACTTCACCAACCGATTCTGGTGTTGAAGTAACTGGCGCTGTATCCGCTGCAATGGACGACATTGAAGTTAACGGTGGAGACTACGGAATGCTCGTATCTTCTTCAGGTTCAGGTTCAATCGATTTGACAAACATGGACTTTGATGCTCAGAACACTGCTGGTATTTACTACGTCAAGAACTTCGGTGGAGATCTTTCAGGTAGTATCACCAACAGTGCTGGAGCTGCATACAAGTACGGCCCACTTACAAGTAAGAATGTCGTATTTGACGGTATTACTCTAGCAGGAAACGATGTTGGTCTCGAAACCGCGGGAAGCCAGGAGTTCACGATAACTGACTCTGCCTTTGCGAGTACGACAAACGACATTGTTGTAACAGGTTCAAGCAAGGTTGACTTCATTGAAGGTACTGTTGATACTTCTAAGGTATCAGTTACTGGAACCGGTGATTTCGAACGAATGCGTGAATTGGAAATGACAATTGAAGCTGATGGGTCTGGTGTTCAAGGAACAACCGTTGTTCTGATGAATGCTGACAAGAAGATTACTGGAACAGGTACAACTGATGCCAATGGCGATGCTTTTGGAGTACAATTCAGAACTGTCCGTGTTGACTCTTCAGGTACAACATCCGACAATCTTGCAGGATATCAAGCAGCTACTGTTGCTATGATTGAATACACATCCAGCAAGGGTGACTTCAGATACGCATTTGAAGGCCTAAGTCTATCAGATGCTAGTGGAAACACAGGAACTATCGACTTGACCGAGCGTATTGAAGCACGTGTCTGTTACACATACAGCAGTTCATCATACGTTATGGTTGCTGGATGCAGCGGTTCACGATACCTCGGAACTGGTTCTTCTCGATCCTTGACTGACGGTGATGGTGGATCCTACATGGAGTATGGTTACTACGGAGCAACTCCTGAAGACATGTCTGGTAAGACAATTATGGTTGACGTTCCATTCATGTACTTCGATAACAATGAAGAACACAATTGGAACAACACCAAGGTTTTGGTTACAGGTTCGTACACCTTTGCTGACACTCAACGATGGTATGCTCAGGGTGGATCCGATGCACCAGAATTGTATCTTCACGATTCTGAAGTATACGGTCTTGCAGTGAACCCAACATCTGGTCAACAAACCGGTGTTGAAATCGGTTACGTATACCAAGCAATGGATATCTCGATTAAGAATTCAACACTGAATCCAATTGCATCGGTTACAAGTGGTATGGCATACGCATCTACTTGGTCCAGCAATGACTATGTTTCTGAATGGTTGCGAATTGATAACGTTTCGATGACGCACTACAAGGGTTATACGCCTCTGAACAATGCTATCTCAACAACAGACATCTGTGTCAACCTCTATGGTTCAGATAATTCATACATCATTGATAGTACATTGTCAGACTGTGGCGCTGGAATTTTCTTCCAACGATCTGGATACTCTTATGGGCACAATGCTAACGAGTTTGGTGCAGATAACACTACCATTGAAGGAAACACCTTCCTTAATGGTGGAGAAATTGCCGATGTTTGGTTCTATACGAACTCATATGCCGATGATACTGTTGTCAAGGATAACACCTTCAGCAGTTCCACCGCTAAATATGGTGTTCGAGCATACGATCAAACGACCAAGCGCTTGACAGTTACTGACAACACATTCGATGGACCAGAAACTGCGGTTCAATTGATTAACACCAATGGTTATCTATTGGACGGCAACTCTATCACCGGTGTAAGTGATGCCAGCAAGCCTGGTATCACCATCAACGGTGGATATGGTGATGTTTCCAATAACACTCTATTGGACGCAGACGGTGGTATCCGAATTGATTCGGCTGAAGCACCTCCTGCACCTTCGACATCCCTATGTACGATTGCTGGAAACTCCTACAGGACTACTTCGACATGTACGTTCACCATACCTTCTGGTGCTACAGCATACGTCGATCTAGAAACCGATAGCTGGGGCGGCGAAGTTGGGCTTGAAATTACCAAGCCTGACGGTACCACGGACACATGGGCATACGGAACTTTCAGTTCGAACACAGCATATGCTCGTTACACATCCTACAGCGTTGCTGGATCGTACAGCCTCAAGGTGCTTGACTCCTGGGGTGACGGTGGAACAAACATCGCAGTCTACTATGGTACAAGTACCGGTGGATACTCTGGACCAGTTGTTGAGAACAACACAATCGGACTCAGTCCTGGTCGTGTTGCTCCTAACGCAATCGGTCTTGATCTCGTCGACTGTAACTCTGTAACTATTCAGAGCCAATTGAACACCATCAACATGGGCGACAACGCTGTCGTCACCGATGGCTGCGACATCAGTGATGTCGATTCCAACATTGTTGGAACAGGTATCTCTGGCAGTATTGGTATGTCTTCTCTCAACTCGGGAGATGACATTACCCTCTCTGGAACAGACATCAGCGGATATGCATACGGTGTCTCTATCGAAGACGCTACGCTAACACTAACAGGTGCTGCATCCGTTGCAGGATCAACTGCTGGTGTCTATGCTGAGGATGCAACTGTAACTGCTATCGACGCTTCAGTCGATGGTGGTGCAACAGGTACTGGATTGTACATGGTTGACGGTGACTACTCGTGGATATACCCACTTGATGCTGCTGGAGACGTTGGTGTTTACGCAGAGAATACTGAGTTCCGTTGGGACGGCGGTACCTCTACTGCAACAACAGCTCTTCACGCAGTTGAATCTGTAGGATCTGTCGAGAACCTCACATGGTCTGCTTCAACAACGCAAATTAATGCAGGATCGAATGCATACGTAACCAGTATTGGTAACACACTCGATTCAAACGCAATTAGTATCGTTGCTTCCGCAACCATCGATGAAGCAAACCTGTTCAGCCTCGATGCAACTCACCTACAAGGTACTGCATCTGCTGTTGGTATGTCTCTTCTCTCAACTGATGGAACACGTGCAGCATACGTATCACCTGCTTTCCAGCCAGATATCATGGCTGTAGACGGTGACGACTCTGATTGGATTGGTGGAACACCACTGAACCCATCTGACGATGCTATGCCTGGTATGGTTTCTGGAGACGGAACAAACGACCTCCTTGTAACATACAGCGAAGGTGATGCACTCTACATCGGTATGACCGGTGAAGATCTTGCAACCAACGACCTGTTGATTTACCTGGACGTCGTTGCTGGTGGTTCAAACACTGGCTACAACTTGAACGCAGCTCACACATTGCCTGTCCAAGCAGATTACCTGTTCTGGGCAACAAGTGATACCAACATGGATCTATACTCTAATGGATTCCTTGGCTGGGGAGCAAGTTCAATGTCGACAGATGCTGTTGATGCAGACTTGGGAACAACAACTGCTGGTTTCTTCGAAATCGCAATTCCGTTCAGCCGCCTTGGCGGTACTCCTGATGCTGTAAACATCGTTGCTATCCTACAAGATGGAACGGCGAACATCCAAAACGTTCACCCATCCCAGACTGTAACTACTGGCGCTCAAACACTAACTGAGTACATCTCCATCGAGACAACTCACGAGGATCTTGAGACCGGAAGCATCAGTGATGAAGTATTGGTTTACCGTACCTACAAGGGTTCAACCACTGCTGGCGCTGCTAAGGATTACGATGTCATGATTAAGACACAAGCAGATTGTGCTTACGACTGGGCTACTGTTGACGCTGTCTCTATGGCAACGAACCAACAATTGACCGTCGATATCAAGCGTGCATGTCCTGAAATCCAAGCCGCACTTGCAGATGATGCAGTTGATGAAGACAGCGGTGTTTACACCATGTCTCTCACAAACCTTGCAGATGACGTACAAGACGATGAAGCTACATTGACTTGGACCGCTACTGAAGGAACAACTGTTGCTCACAGCAATGTATTGGTTGACTGGAACAAGAACGGGCACACAGTATCGATCACACCTCTCGATGACCAGTTCGGTACAATCGAATTCGAGTTTGTTGTAACAGACAGCCACGGATTGACTGATACCAAGAACATGACGTTGACTGTTAACAACATTAACGACAAGCCAGTCATCTGTAACACAGAGCGTATCGATTGTATGCCAGTCTTCGTAGATGACGGATCTTACACGAACATTGTTCCTGAAGGATTCGGCAGTGTTTCCAAGTTCCTTGGAGATATTTCCAATGCAAGCAAGTCATACGTCCGTGATATGGACAACGAGCAAGACCCGACCCGTCAAGTCTACACATGGGGTGCATCCGTACCTACTGACTGTATTGCTTTCAGTGTCGATGTTGTCGCTAACGAACTAACCATGACTGAAAACACTGGTAACGAACTCGGTGGTACATGTCCTGTTACACTCACTCTGAGTGATGACGGTGCAGAGAACACAGCTGCAGACAATGTAGTTGTTGACTTCTCAGTCAGCCCAGTTAACGATGCTCCAGTTGTTCTCGACTGGGACGTTACTACTGGTGCTGTTGTAACATCCGCTAACGGATCTACACCAGTTGCTCCTTGGTCCATCTCCCTCATGGAAGATGACACAAGCGTACAGAACTTGACCTATGACTTGTCTGCAGTCAAGTATGACGTTGATCATAACGCTGCTGACTTGGCATGGACTGTTGAACCAACTGACCAATGTACATACCAGAACTACTTCACTGCAACCATCCAGGACGACAACCTCGTCTTCGAACTGGTTCCAGATGCAACGACCAACGCTAACGCTTGGGAAATTGATTACTTGAACGATAATGGTATCCACCAAATCGGACCGAGCGGTTCTGACTTCTGTCAAATCCGTCTTGTACTGAAGGATACTGCTACTGCACCAAGTTACGTACCTAACTACGATCCAGCAGTAATGTCAATTGCCAGCTACACCCAAGGTGTTGCTACTCAGGAAATTGGTGTTCGTGTTGAAAACGTTCGTGAATTGGTTGGAGACTACTACTTCGATGATGCAATCGGCTTTGACTTCCTCGGAATCAATAACGTTCTCTCAGGTACATACGTACCTGTTGAGGTAACCATTGGTGCTGGTGGAGATGTTGGACCGTTCACATACGACCACATGTTGGCTGTAACATTCCACACAGATGGTGGTCATGGTGAGTCCGAGAATGTCAAGTACTATCCAGTACCTGCATACGGAGAAACTATGATCATTCAGGAATACGTCTACATCGTTAACTCCTCTGGACAAATCTATGTCGAGATGGATGTTCTAACATGTTTGGATGAAGAATGTGACTTGAGCAAGGCTCCTGCTGACCGCTTCCAGACCGACGACCCTACATCCCACAGAGCTAACTCTGGTGGACAACAAGGTGACGATTGGTCCAAGCCAGGTCAATATGGTAGCGATGCAACCAAGACATCCGAACGCCGTCCTCTCCTCGAAGACAGCGATTGGTGTAACAACGTGATGTACTCTACAGAAACAGCTCCTGTATGCAACCATGCAAACCAACCTGCAAGCACTTTCCTTGCAGCAAACAACACTGGACGAATACCAAGTGTTGTTTCGCTCGGTAGTGGACTTGGATCAGTTCCATCGTTCGCTCCAAGCCTCGTTGTCGTTGCTCTCGCAGGATTCTTCGTTACTGCCCTTGCTATGTCAAGCCGCAGAGATGAAGAAGACGTAGAAGAAGACACCAGAATCGTTGATGACGAAATGGCAGTGAGCCCTGTTATCGCAACCATCTTGATGGTCGCAATCACAGTTGTTCTCTCCGGTGTCATCTATGTTTGGGCATCTTCTCTTGCAGAGACTGGTAAGTTAGGAACTCCTCGAGTTACCTTCGATAAAGTGAATGAGAACCTCGGTGCTGCAGATGGATACTGGGCAATCAGTGTTGATCAGACTGAAGCTGAACTTTCAACTCAGTCCGTCATCGTGACAGTTCTGTACACTGATTCAACTGGAACACGAACATCCTATGCTACATCCCTTGCTAACACAAGTGATGTGTATGGATTTAGTCCAGCGAACAGTGATGCATTCGTTACCTTCTTCGATAAGGTAGAAGACGAAGGAACCTACAAGGAATCAACCTTCGGTATTGGTGATCAAATTATGGTTCGAACCCATGCACCTGACGGTACTGCGATTACGGATGGAACAATCCGAATCACATACCAACCAGGACCTGGTGAAGGATCGGTCATCAAGACCTACAGCGACCTAGAGTACAACAAGGTCTGAAGTTGAAAAACGAGACGACAGTTGATGGGCCAGTGGCTTCGAGCCACTGGCCCGATCTTCTGCTGATAGGCGAATGCTTTCAAGCAAGCAGACATTGGTCTGTACATGAGCGACGAATGTCTCTGTGTAGTCTTTGATTGTGATGGCGTTCTGGTTGACTCGGTAAGTTCATGGAAAACACTCCATGATGGCTTTGGAACAGACAACAGTAAGAATCTCTCTCGCTTCATTGCTGGAGAAATCTCTGATGTTGAGTTCATGCGATCTGACATTGCCATGTGGAAGGAGATACGATCCCCTATCCATAGGGATGAGCTCTTTCGCATGTATTCAGGCATCTCATTGATGCCTGGTGCACGAGAACTCGTGGCTCTGTTGCAAGAACGTGGCGTCTATGTTGCTATTGTAAGTGCAGGTGTTGACATATTTGTCAGCAGTATTGCAGCTTTGCTCAAAGTTGATGACTGGATTGCGAATGGGTTTGAATTCGATGATGGAGATTACTTGACTGATAACGGAATTTGCCGACTTCATGCGAGTGGTAAAGGAGATATCATTCAACGACTCATTGAAATGCATGGATTTGAACCCAAAAACGTGCTCTCAGTCGGCGATTCTGAGATGGATCTCTCCATGATGATCGATGGAAGTCATTTCATTGGGTTTAATCCTAGTCGAGACTCGTCTATCAAAGCCTTCGAAGAATCTAATGTTCCAATTATCTATGAAAAGAATCTCATGAAGATTCTAGATTACATTGAACTCCCTTCAAGCGAAAGGAATTGATGTTGATTTATGGGATTGTAAATTGATAACCGTCAACATACATGGTTTTGGTTGGAACCCGAGCATCTTCTGGTAAGATGTTTGATCCTGCCATGTTGATGAACAGACGAGAGTTGTTCCTCTGAAATCCATGCACTCATGTCCATGTACGTGTCCAGTGACAAAAATATCTGGCACTTCTCTGATGACAAGGCCATCTTCAAGTTCTGGTGATAATGGAGTTTTACCCCCCCACTGAGGGGCTAAATGTCGTCTTCTTAACATCTGACGCATTGCTTCCACCGGTTCTGCATATGTTACAGTTCGAAGACCGGCAACAAAATCGTCAATTGATTTTCCATGGTAAGAAAGTAATCGGACATCATGGAGTGAAAAGTCACAGGGATTTCCAACAAATGTGGTTTTATTGTAATCCTGCTGAATGTCTTTTTCGAACGTAGGTTGAGGTTCTGCAGGACGGACTGCATCGTGATTGCCTGGAAGCATAATGCATTCAACCCAATCGGGTAAGAGTTCGAGCAATCGTGCGAATTCAGTATACTGGCCAAATAAATCAGGTATGGCAAGTTCCTTATCTTGTCCTGGATAAATTCCTACCCCATCGACACAGTCTCCACTTAAGACAAGATACTTGATTGTCTTAGCCAATGGATCTGTGTGAAACCAGCGAACCATTTTGTGCCATTGTGCTTCTAAAAACGTCTTTGATCCTACGTGTATATCTGATAGGAATGCAACACTGACTCCAACATTAGCACTTACCTTGTCGTGTTTATCTTTCATAGGGAAGAATAAATCATCGACATAGAATATGTCTCCGGTTTGGGAAAACGAACCGCTTACGCCCAATACGTCATCCGGCATGAGGCCAGCTTCTACAACTTGCTCCTGCATACGGTCTCTATCATCGCCCTGCCGAATTGTCAGTAAACAATTCATTTCACCAGTTTCATCCTCCAAGCCAAACATAAGGTGTCCGTTCTTTGTATGCCTAGGCTCATTGACAAGTCCTATTGCAACTGCCAAATTTTCATATCCTTGATATCGTCGATATTCAACATTCAATCTACCAATTTCTTGAGGTTTTCTTGGTAATCGAGAATTTGTAACAATCATCTTTCGAATACTGTCTAGACGATCGTTAAAACAGGCTTGTATATCTCCCATCTTCCCTTCAGTGGTACTGTTCCCTGTGATGTCATAATGAACAAATATATCGAGATCCACGTCCGTAGCCAGTCCCGAAAAGTCCTGTTCTCTCCAGTCAGGAAGATTATTCCTATACTGAATTTTTACGGGCTCTGTTTCCTTAATTGGTGCAATAGTCCTACCGATAGATTGAGTCATCTTGTCAGGAATTGGTTGTTTTAGTTTCTCGAACTCAGCAATCATCTGATCAAGAATAGATACTGTCAGCATCCCACGCTGAAATCCAATTTTCTCTCCTTGTTTGAGAATCTCAATCGGCATCGATTGGGCAAGTAAAATTTCTTTCACACCTGCGGTAACGAGTATTCCTTTCCTCATTAATTCCTGCGAAATCGACCCCCACTCCGCAGACATATTTGCTTACAGGGGTCGACCCTCCAAAAGGGTTGATGTTCAATCTTCTTGTAATTCATCGTCCCAGTGGACGTCAATTCCAATTTCCTTGCCTTCACTGTCTCGGTTTTTCCCAGACCATGTTTGAGATTGCCAAGCGGTTTCCTGTGCAGCAGCCGCAGCCCGTTTGTTGCGTTCAATTTCGGCAAGAGCATTTTCCCGTGCCTTCGTTTCACGTTCTTCAAGATCTTTCAATCTGTTCTCTTCTGCTAATTCCATCGCTTGATCCCAATGTCTGATTGCAGTGAGCAAAGCGAAGTGCACAAACCCTTCTTTGTTCTCCTGGCGGTTTCCACCGATTTGAGTCGCTTCGGCGATTGCCCACGTCTTCGATGCAATACCAACATAGACGTAACCAACTTTCTTTGAAGTGCCATCATTTCCTGGGCCAGCAATTCCTGTTATTGAAATCGCAATGTCGGCATTTGCACGGGCAAGTGCTCCTTGAGCCATTTGAATTGCGACCTCTGCTGAAACTGCTCCTTTCTTTTCAAGCAATTCTCGACTAACATTCAGTTCCTTGATCTTAGCCTCGTATGAATATGTGACCCATGATTGGTTAAACCATGCACTAGCACCAGCAATATCAGTGAGAGTACTCGCGAGTAAACCACCCGTACAGGACTCTGCAATTGTGACGGTGTAGCCGCCTTTGAGTCGACGGACTAGCCTTGCTGCGGCAGCTTGTGCTTCCTCGTCCATTGTTTAAACGCGGTTTGGCATCTAATTTGAGGTTATTGGATACCTCTTGTTTCAAATACATCTCTGTACACGGAAGGCTGGGTCTGTGGTCTAGGGGTTTATGACGTCGCCCTTACAAGGCGAAGATCGAGGGTTCAATTCCCTCCGGACCCATTACCAGGTGTAATCTACAAGTTGACCAACATCGTCTGCAATCACCTTTGTGATTCCACTTTTTTTAGCGAATTCATCTGCATCGATATGTTCTGAAACGAGCATCAAATGGACTGCTCGCTGCCATAGACCAGGGGCTATTTCTTCTCCTCTATGGTCAACTCCGATAAGGATTCCATCCAATTCTGCAAACATTAGTGCTCCAGTTGCGGATTGCAAATCTGTACTTGACATGAGCAACCAACGTGCTCCACTCATTTCTTCTCGAAGGTTAGTTCCTAACTCTGAGAAGTAGAGGATTTTCACATTCACACCATCCGATATCGCAATAATGCAATGATTCCACCCATGTTGTTGAGTTGTTCACCCGAGTCATGGTCCGATGAACATTGAACCAGTTCAGCACCTATGTCAGTAATTGCTTCAACCCAAGAAGAAACAGCAATCCCATCAATCATTGCTTCAGGGTCTCGAAGTGTGTCTGCTGAAACAAGTAATGTTTCGATTGCACCTTCATTCATAGCTCTCGATAATTCCTTTTCACCATAGGCTACTGCTCCATTCTTGCTCAAACGAAGCCAGACTTCTTCCAGCAATTTTATTTCTTTACTAATTGCATGTTGCGAGAGGAGTTCATCTGCTAATCCCTCTCGAATAATTTCATTCGCTCCTGAGCGACCTGCCATGGATGTGGATACAAGCCGGATGGAACGTTGTGGATCTTGAGTAAGAATCACATTACGTAATCGTTCTCTCGCATGACCAGGCCCACAGAGAATCATAGGTTTATTCGTTGAAGTAGCAGCGAGAATCTCCTTTGCAACTTGTTGTTGGAACGATTTAGCAACGGATTCACTCGTTCGAATATCACCACGCTTTCCTCCACCGCGCATTGTCCACGTAGCACCTTCTCGCAATCCTCGTCGTGTAACTTCAAAAAGGATAATTTCATCATTTTCAACAACGATGATCGAAACATTACTCTTCTTATCGGAGTTCATTGTTTCCTCAAGCAAAAGTCTGTCGTATTCAGGAAATCCGCTTAGTGAATGAAGTTCGATTTCATCACCCACTTCGATAAGATGTGTATGATGTGAACCAACGTCTATTGGGGCATGTTCAATTGTGCCATGCACTCGTAGGATATTGGAGTAGGTTTTGTATTCAGTGGTGATAATTCTGAGTTGAATCCACATCTTTTTTCGCTCAGCAGCCTTAGCCCGATCTCCCGATTCTGCAGTTGTTGTATCTCTACGTTCACCAAGCATTGCAAGGCTTCTTCCTGAAATCGCAAACCTTGCAAGTACCCATAAGTCATCTTCAGAATCAATCCGAAGTTTCCAATGTTGCTCGCTTTGCTTTAGCAGTTGCATTCAGGATCACCCGAAAACACCAACGAGATTTCCATCCTCATCCATGTCCATATCATTTGCAGCAGGTCGCTTAGGTAGTCCTGGCATGGTCATTATTGAACCAAGAATTGCAACTACGAAACCTGCTCCTGCATTTAATCTAAATTCACGAACTGGTAATTCAAAGCCAGATGGAGCTCCAAGCATTCCAGCATCGTGTGAAAAAGAGTACTGAGTCTTTGCCATACAAACAGGGAGATTACCATATCCCCATTCTTGGATTTTCTTCAATTGACGTAGTGCAGGTGCTTCGAAGATTACATTCGATGCTCCATACATTCGAGTTGCGATGGCTTCAACCTTCTTTTCGATTGTATCATCAGGGCTAACAAGGGGCAAAAAGGGCCGTCCTGCAGCAACGTGATCGTGTATGGAATCCACCACAGCATTCGCAAGTGCCTCTCCGCCTTCTCCGCCCTTTGAGTGAACTTCTGTTCGACAGACTCTGCTTGCACCACTTGCTCGTGATGCTTCTTCAATTGCTTCGAGTTCAGCATCGGTATCACTTGCAAAGCGATTGATTGAAACGACAACAGGAATTCCAAACCGAAGCATATTCTTGATGTGTCGATCAAGATTCGATGTTGCTCCTGCCACAACAGCAGTTACATTCTCAGTTTCAAGTTCTTCCTTCGAAGGTCTGTATCCTCCGCGTTCTCCAAAGGCCTTTCCATGAAGTTTCATCGAGCGAACTGTGACATTCATTACAACGCAATCTGGAGCCTTTCCAGAGGTTGCAGCCTTAATGTGCATGAATTTCTCAGCCCCCATGTCACTTCCAAAACCTGCTTCTGTCACAACATAATCTGCACAAGAGAGTGCGATTCTATCAGCTACAATTGATGAATTTCCATGAGCAATATTTGCAAATGGTCCACCGTGAATAAATGCTGGATTTCCTTCTAAGGTTTGTACGAGGTTTGGTAAAAAGGCATTGCGAAGGAGCAAGGCCATTGATCCAGCAGCTTCGATATGCTCAGCCTTGATTGGATGTCCCTCTGTGGATTGAGCGATTACAATCTCTCCCAAACGATGTCGAAGGTCACTGTAATCCTTAGCAAGAACAAGAATAGCCATGATTTCAGAAGCGGCTGTTATATCAAACCGATCTTGGCGAACGTTCCCGTTTGCAGGACCACCTAGGCCAACCACAACATCACGGAGAGAACGGTCGTTAAGATCAACAACTCTTGGCCAAAAGACTCTGTTCGTATCAATCTTACAGGCATTACCGTGTTTGATATGATTGTCAATTAAAGATGAAAGAAGATTATGTGCAGAAGTCACTGCATGGAGATCTCCTGTAAAGTGGAGGTTAATCTCCTCCATTGGAAGCACTTGTGAATTCCCTCCACCAGCAGCTCCACCTTTGATTCCAAAAACAGGGCCCATGGATGGTTCTCGAATAACACATGTTGCATTCTTTCCAATTCGGCAGAGGGATTGAGTTAGTCCAATGGTCGTTACAGTTTTGCCTTCTCCAAACGGAGTCGGGTTTACAGATGTGACAAGAATCAGGTTTCCTTTAGATGAAGAAAAGCGCTGTTTCATCCCATCCCAGGAAATCTTAGCCATACTCGACCCATAGGCAATCAAATCACTTGATGGAATACCAAGTTTCCAAGCAATCGCTTCAATCGGTTCTAATTCAGCCTTCCTTGCAATCTCTAAATCACTGGCCATAATTTCCATGCAAAGCAGTTTGGCTTTCAAAGAAACCCCTAATAGATCGGAAGAGCGTAGTGTAGGGAAAGGGTGTTGATCTCGGTGGTCGCCGTAGACTTCGAAAAAAAACTACTCAGCAATACTGAGACTGCAAGAGAGGG
>OBPB01000041.1_pt1 | contig 31160 bp, 24 predicted proteins | sample 1534631 | NCBI WGS metagenome assembly OBPB01 (sample SAMEA3275471, study PRJEB22092) | marine metagenome | biome: Marine environment; feature: Belgian marine environment, sample taken at 3 meters depth; material: Sterile flask | collected 2014-06-24T18:06:27+00 | depth 3 m
GCAGGCATTGGCAGTGGCGGGAGCGCCATGCCATCGCCAAGTTGTGGAAGTGGTGGAAGCGGTTTCCCTTCAGGGTCAAGCAAGACGGGAAGTTCTGGAACTTTTTCCTTCTTGACCTGCTCAAATCCGCTGTCAAGAGGTGTGCGGAGTTTGAGAATTCGTGCTTCATCAATGCGAATGAATGTAGCCCCGTAGATGTGGCCTGCTTCTGGATTTTCGGGCTCTACAAGCACAGCATGCCCGTGGCCAGGGGTTTGGAGCAGGGTAACGATGTCTTCGCCTGCAGTTTGATCCTCCCACATTTTTGCGGTCGATGCGCGAATTTCAGCCAGCTGACCCCTTCGCCGCTTTTCGATGCGTTCACGGATTGCATCATGTTGAATACGACGTTGCTTGACAGTTGCTTCGATATCTGCGTCTTCAACAGACTCAGCAGAGACTTCAATTACAAATTCGTCTGCAGTATGGACGTCTTCCATCTCAAGGGTGACTTCCACGAGTTCTTCTTCACCTTCTTCATGCTCGTAGTCCGCAGCAGCCAATGCTTGTGCTTTCTGCGCTTCAGCGGCTTGGATTTTTGCGAGTTTACGTTCTCGTAATGTGGCGCCGTCCATTGGTTCACGGGTCACTACCTCAGGAATGTCGAGTTGTTCCTCTTGGACCTCCTCGTATTCAGCGACAGGTTGGACATCTTGTGAAGAACGCTGCCTTCGTTGTTGGGGAGGTGCTTTTGTTTCAGCCGAGCCGATGTACACCAAGCATCCGAGGATAATGGAGGCAATAAGTCCCCAAGCAACATTGTCTGTGAAGGCGCTCGCAAAAGCGATGTACACCGCAGTTGCGGTGAGGGCGTAAAACCCAGCCATCTTCTTAAGAAACGTCATGTGCCTCACCATTGCCAATATGGCCTAACTTATCATGCTGATGGCAGTTGCCGCAACAAGTCTTCAAGCGCCCGAGAACGATGACTGAATGTTTGCTTTTGTTCGATGGAGATTCCGCCAAAGGTTGCACCGTGTGTGCTTGTCACACCGTACTGGCCAGGGGGGAGTGGTTTGCCATCTTCATCAAGGTCTGATGGGACGAAAATTGGGTCGAAGCCAAAACCTTGACCCTCTGTGATGCCGTTCGAAATCCATCCAGGGCATGAACCGTTGCCGATGAAGACCTCGCCGTTAACCCACATAACCGCCACTGCTTGGAATGATGCCCGTCGGAGGTTTGCAGCCTGCACGGGGTCTTCTGAGCCAAGGTGGTTGAGCAACCTCAACATTCCTTGGCAACCAAGCGTCTGGAGTGCATAGGCTGCATAAACGCCCGGAAAACCATCAAGTGCGTCAACAAATAATCCAGCATCTTCAACCAAAAGCAAGTCTTCTGGATGATCCATAAACGGAATTGCTTGCTCAATCTTTGCCATCGCAACTTCGGTGAGGGTCTCGGCTTGTGGTTCAATGATGGAACCATCGGCCACAACAAGTTGCTTTACATCGTATCCAAGAGGTTGCAAGTGGTGTGTTGCTTCCTTGACCTTGCCTGCGTTGCCAGTAAGAAACCATACGGTTCGTCCCATGCACTCCGCAGGTGGTGTGGGCTTTGAGATGTGCGCCCAATTGCACCATGAAAGACCGTCCTCTCCGGCAGCCTTGATAGCGATGGACTTGAGCGCACCCCATGCTTCAACACATTCTCCTCGTGGCTGCAGGCGGTGCGATTGGCGCTGCAATGAGGTACCTTGTCGGGGAATGGTTGGGCAACGATGGTTTCCCATACGCTACATTGAGCGTGAACCTGCTTGGTTCATTGGTTCTGGGTGTTGTGACGGTTGGGGTCGCTCAACATGTCATCTCTGAAAACCTTGCTTTTGTGTTTGCAACTGGTTTTCTGGGTGCTTTTACAACCATGTCTGCCTATTCTGTCGAAACCATCGCCATGTTCGATCGGGGGGATTCAACCCTCGCCTTTTCCTACATTGGCCTCACAATGCTGCTATGCCCCATTCTTGCGCTCATCGGTTGGAAAGTCGGCGAATCCGTTTGGTTGTAGATGACCGTTGTCCTACAGCATGGGTTTATGTATCGCTTCTTTGATGGACTGTTACGGTTCAGGAAGAGATTGTGACTTTCGTGCGCCCTAAGAGTTGAGACCATGAAACACACCACATTAATTGACACATTGAACGAAGCCCTCGGGTGGGAATTGCGGGCCATCAACATGTATGCACACTATGCAGCGAATGTCAAAGGCATTCATCGCCTACAGCTTTCACCGATGTTTGATGGTGAGGCAACTGAATCACTCGTTCATGCGAGCATTGTCCGAAAGGCGGTTGTCAAATTACAAGGCATTCCTGTGACGGAACGAAACCCGCACCCAATCACTCACACTACAGACTATGCTGAAATGTTGCAGTATTCCCTCGAAACAGAAACCAAAGCTGCTGCAGTGTACGGTGAAGTTATGATTCAACTCGAAGCAGCGGCCGACCAAGACCTCAGCGATGCGATTGAACAAATTTACCTCGCAGAGTTGCGAAGCGTGGAAGAACTTCGACTGTTGATGGAATGATCATCCGTGGTATCGAACGCGAGTTCGAACATTCTCAAGGCGTTGCAACACTTCTGAAGCAGTTGGAACAGCCCCACCTGTCTGTTCCATGGGCGGTCCTTGGCGTTCCTCTTCAGCCGTGTAGCCAGCGAGCAAGGCCTCGATCGCACCATCGATATCGGGGTGCGATGCTCCAAGAATTTCATCAACGACGTGTAAATCAATACCAAACCGCTCCACCTCATAATCGACCGCCGCAAGTCCAAAATCAATCAGCGTTGCATGCCCATCTTCGTTGATTAGCACGTTGTTGGTGGAAAGGTCGCCATGTGTGATGGCAAGTCTGTGGACATTACGGATGGCTGCCCCAGTGCTTGCTAAGGCGGTTTGTTTGAACGAGGCAGGCAGGCCATCATCTCGAAGCACATCGATGAGAGGACGGCCGGGCATGTGTTGCATCACCATGATGCCAGCACTCGGGTCCAAGTCGTAAAGCGCGGGAACAGCAATCCCTGCTCGGTGCATTCGAACCATCAACCTCGCTTCGCTCATCATCCGACGATGACCGAGGCGATGATCCAAATCAGGGTGACGCCACGCCCGAGTCCGTCGTTGTTTCCGAACCGCAGGTCGGCCCAGCCATGTGCCTGCCCACACCTCTGCTTCCGCCCCGAGATGCAAACGCTCACCGGCTTGGAAGACCATGTCAACGGGTTTCATCGCTGGTTTATCAAATCTTTAGAAGTGGATTGATTCAAAAGGGAATACATTGTGGGCAATTTGAACGACCATGACTGTGTCACTCCCAATGTGCTCCGTTGATTTCATGGACACCTCGCTTTCGTCCGAGGAGCAAGCAATCGCCGATCGTATCAGCGAATTGAAAGTGCAACTGGGCGATGACTTGCTAATTCTCGGCCATCACTACCAGCGTGACAGCATTGTGATGCACGCTGACTTCCTCGGTGATTCATTCATGCTCAGCCAAAAGGCGGCTGATTCGAATGCGAAATACATCGTTTTCTGCGGCGTTCATTTTATGGCTGAGTCAGCCGACATTCTCACAAACGATGAACAGCACGTCATCCTCCCAAACCTGCGCGCAGGATGTTCAATGGCTGACATGGCAACTTTGCCCGAAGTCGAAGTGGCTTGGAAGGAAATTCTTGAACAAACTGGGTTGGTGGATCCAATCACTCGCCAAGACCCCGTTGAGTTGGCCCAGAATGATGATGCATACCTCGTTCCGGTCACGTACATGAACAGCAGTGCAGATCTCAAGGATTTTGTTGGTCGCCACGGAGGTATAGTTTGCACATCCACCAACGCAGCTGGTGCCCTACAATGGGCCTTTGACCGGGCCGGTGCAAACGGTTCAGTTCTCTTCTTCCCAGACCAGCACCTAGGAAGGAACACCGGAGCGGCAATGGGCATTGATGAATCCCTCATGCCAACTTGGACGCCAGGCATTGGCGCCATGGGTGAAATATCGGGCAGCCGCATCATTCTCTGGCATGGTTTCTGCTCCGTCCATAAGCGCTTCACAGTCCCCCAAATCGTGGACTTCCGTACCCGTGAACCTGAGGGCATTGTGGTGGTTCACCCTGAATGTCCGAAAGCGACGGTTGAGGCAAGCGATGCAAACGGTTCCACTCAGTTCATCAGGAACTTCGTTCAACAACAAGCCGCTGGCGCACGAATTGCCATCGGGACTGAAATCAACATGGTGGCAAGGCTTGCCCAAGAGCACCCCGACAAGCACATCGAGTGTTTGGACGAGGAAATATGCCCGTGTTCGACCATGTACATGATTCACCCTGCGTACTTGATGGACGTTCTCGAGCGAATCGTCGAGGGTGAAGTACCGAACAAAATCACCGTCCCAGCCTCGATTCAAGAAGGTTCACTGCTTGCACTTGAACGAATGCTGAGCATCAAGAAGTGAACTTACTCCTCTTCCGTGCCCTCAATGGCATGGCTTCGTTCTGCTTGTCGCTGATAGGCGTAGATGAACGCCAGCAAAAAGGCAGCGAGCAATCCAATCTGCAAAAGGAGGTTCGAGTACACTGTTAATTCAGGCGTCCAACTGTGGATGTGCACTGTCACGACTCCAAATTCGTCTTCCTCAAAATACACCAAATGGTCCGTAAGCACTTGAGGACCAAACTGATTCAACTCATCAGAGGTGAGCAAAAGCGTTTGATTCTCTGTGAGGTTCAAGAATTGAATTTCTCCGTCCATGTACTTTGCTTGCGGCTTTGTCGGATCGAAGTGGTCACGGGTTGACCATGCCAGAATTCCATTGTACATCGATGGGTCACTGACTCGATACTTCGGGTCACTTGCAAGCCATTGGCCATCATTGCTTCTGTTGTAGACCACCAAACGGTCGGTTGCGCTCACGTTTACCGTGGCTGCAAGGAAGGCTTCGTCAAACACGACGTCGACGATTGTTGCGTTGGGCATGTCGACAGGTGTTCCCCACTCCATCAGCACTGCGTCTTGCTCTTCGGGGGCTGTGGCATTGATTTCCTTGATGGCGATGGATCCCATGGCGCCGATTCGTGCGAAGTGAACTGTCGTCGGGGCGTCTTCGTAAACAATGGCCAATTCGACTTGATTCACCGCGACATGAGCGATTGAACGCTGATTGAGTCCGAGGTTGATCTCCACGCCATGAACGTCCATAGCGCTCAAGTTTCCATCGGAAAGCATCACAATGTACGCGCTTGTTGCCGACGAGGAAAGGTACACCTCCTCAGGTTGTGTGCTCTCTTTATTGAGGATGTTCGCATACCCGCTATCGGTTCTTTTCGTAAGGTCAAACACCATCAACGATGTTGAATTCGCCACGGCTAATCGGTTGCTTTCAACATCGAACGGAGTGCTCAGACTGATGCTTCCATTCAGCATTTCAACTGGATCGAGTTCGAGGTTGCTTAGATCGTGGACGAGCATGACCGCGCCAGAACTTCGGTTGTCAATGGTCACCATCCACCCATCAGCCGCAGCCACTTCTTGCGGTGCTTCCACGCCACCAGCCGGGAGACTTTGGTGACTCAATTCCCATGTGATGACAGCAAAGAGGACAATGAAAATAGCCAGCACCATTGTTCCAGTCTCCCTGCTTGTCGGTTCCCTGAATCGCTTGACAAGGCCGTCAATTCGATTCCAAACAATTCCAATGGCTTTCTTTGGTTCAGTGAGAACGGTGACGACTCGGGAGTTGATGGTGCGTTCATCGAAGATGGACCACCACCCCTCGGACGTGCGGCCAGCGAGTGAAACAGCCAAGCTCGCAACGAGCACACCGCCAATGATATCGATGAACCAATGAATGCCGAGGTAAATGATGGCGAAGGCCGTGACGGCAGTGTAAACGAACACCAATGCTCTGTATTTGTTCCACCGTCGGTCCTCATCAAAGCGAGTTAAGCACAGCCACACGGCAAAAGGAATGCCAATGTGAAGGGAGGGGAATCCATTCGTGAACGGATCGATTCTGCGGAACCAGTCTGCTATTTCAGGCGTCAAATCATAGGCCAGGGTTTCCATGCCGGGGATGTAATCACCTGTGACTCGAACGTTGAAAAACAGGTAGAAGGGGATGGCAAGGATGTAGACCCATGCAATGGAAAGGGTCATTCTGTCTGCAATCCATCGGTCGTCGAAGAATGCAAAGTAGAAGATGGAAACATAGCAGATGAACATGAACCCAGCAACATAGAAATGCGTCAAAGCAACGGTGAGCCACTCTGTTTTGAAGGCGATTTGAACATCGTACGCAAGGCTTCCTTCGACGGCGAAAATCCACGGCGTCATGTCAAGGCCCGTGTTGGCCATGATGATTCTGTCCAACTGGTCGAGGATGTCTTTTGAATTGTAAATAAGGAAGACAATCACAATGTGAATCCAGTATCGGCGGAAGAAATCAATGAAGGTGGGAAGGGTGATCTTCATCCACGGTTGCTTGAACACCGGCAACAACAGGACACCGAGCGCCAGTGCGCTGATTAACCATGTCAGGTAAATGCCGTCCAAGTCTTGACCTCCAACCCCTGCGGGGTTGTCATTGCCTCATCAAACCCTCGCCGAACTCCCCATGCTTTCATGGATTGTGGGTTTCACCAAGCGCCGTGGACGTAGGGCTTGCCATTGTCCGGGTCTCGGCGGTTGGCAATGTCCCAAATTCGCTCAAAGCGGTAAATGCCACTTGAGCATCCAGTTGTCCATTCGAACCCAAGAGCGTAATTACCAACGGTGCGAACCTGTGGCTTTTCTTTTGGAAAGGCTTCGACTTGTCGACGGAGTGTTTTGCTCGACTCGTCTTCGTTGCGAAGCGGTGAGCATTTCGCACACGGGCACGCATGCCTCAAGTCGTCGTAGGTGACGGTGAACTCTGCATCGGTGTCGTAGGTGAGCACGACATCAACATCCCTGCGCTCAAAGCGGGATAAGCGTGGCATTTCTTCACTCATATCATCGCCTCAAATAATTTCCAAACTTGGTTGGTCGGCATCAACAATTTGTTCTTGCAATGCTTTGACAACACCAGAGAATGCGATTGCAGATGGGCCTTCGGGTTCGCTCACAATTCGGTGAACTCCATCATCTCCGCCCCGGACAAACCCAGGATCGAACGGCAAGGCTCCCAAGAATGGAACGCCAAATTCCTCTGCAGTGGATTTTCCTCCGCCTTCCTTGAAGATGTCAATGGTGATTGCAAATTCGCCGTCGTTGTTGGTGGTGGCTTTGAGCGTCTTTCCTGCTGGGCCAGCGATTTGAACTTCGCTGTTTGGTGCAGCCTTTCCGTTGATTGTGTAGCCGCTCATGTTCTCGACAACGCCGAGAACCGGTACCTTCAGTGATTCTGAGAATGTGATTGACTTTCTGCTGTCGAGCAACGCGACGTCCTGTGGTGTCGTGACAATCACCATGCCATCAATGTCTGGGAGGGATTGCGCAACGGTGAGCGGCTCGTCAGAAGTACCGGGGGGGAAATCGATGATCAAATAATCGAGGTCACCCCATTCGACATCGCCGATGAATTGCTGAATAGCGCCGAGTTTGATTGGTCCCCGCCATACGACTGGCGTGTCTTCGTTGTCCAAAAGAAACGCCATTGAGATGACCTTGACGCCGAGGTGGCCTTGAGCTGGATGGATTCGCCCAGATTCAACATGCAGACGACGACCATCAAGCCCCATCATCTTCGGAACGTTTGGTCCGGTGATGTCAATATCGAGGATTCCGACTTTGAGTCCTTGTTGTGCCAATGAGAGCGCAAGGCCAGTGGAGACCGTCGACTTTCCAACACCCCCCTTTCCAGAAAGGACCATGACTTTGTGCTTGATTTTCTTACCAATTTCGGCCATGGACATCTTTCGCTTCATCTGAGCGTAAGCCTGTTCCATCTGCTTCTGTTCTTGAGGGGATGCTTCAGCAGGTGCTTCGCCGCTGTTTGCTCCGTGTTTGGTGACCGGGGAATCGGACATAATCAGTGGACTCAAAGGGGCTACTTCAATCCACCTTCCCAAAGCCCATTACGAAAGCCTACGATCTGTGAGAGCATGAGTTGCCAGAGTCAAGAGCACAAACGCCGCACTGAGCAGGATGTTGAAGGTCTGTCCTGCGTATGCATACGCCAGACCGATGGCAAGTGGAATGCTAATCCAAGAACCAATCCTATGGGCGAGCTTTCGAACCTCCAGATTTTCCTTTTTGAGCATCCACGAAAGGCACCATCCGAGAAGAAACGTCATGCAAGTGAGGGATGTTGCAATCACTCTGAACGCCAGGGTCCAATCCTTGGCTGCAGCGACAATGTGTGCAGCAAACAGGAGAGTGTACACAACGGCAGCAAACGCGACCGTTTTCGCAACCGACGCTCCCACCTTCATGATTGGACCACGCAGTAGGGGTTTGAGAACACTCCTCTTTAGACTATAGAAATTTGCTTAATACTGTTGGCGGCATAGGGATACCATGCGCCTCTTGTTTGTCTGTGTTGGGAACTCTTGCCGTTCACAGATGGCAGAAGGATTAGCCAAAGCGATGGGCCACCAAGCAGACTCGGCAGGAACCCACCCTGCCTCCGCCATCGCACCAAATGCGGTGACGGTTTTGGAGGCGCGAGGCATCGCTACCGAGGGAATGCAACCAAAGAGCGTTGACGGTTTTTCAGCCGATGATTACGATCTTGTCATCTCAATGGGCTGCGGCGTGCAATGCCCCGTCATGCGAATTGATCATGATTGGGGACTTGAAGACCCCGTTGGTGGTCCGCTATCGCTGTATGAGGCAACGGCAAATGAAATTCAACGGCGGCTAAATTTGCTGTGAATTGATTCACTCTTCTTCCTTTGCAGGGACGTCGCCCAGGCCATCAAGTTCGATGGTGAGGACACTGACCACTCGAGTTCGCTGTCCTTCTTGCTCAATCGTTTCCGAAGAACATGCGATGTTGCCAATGATTACTTCGCTCGGCAGTCCTTGTGCAATGATTCCATTTCTTCGGCGGCAGACTTCTGCGACATCGACCGCTCGGCCGATCGTTGCCCCTCTTGCCACAAGCTGAACGCGTCGCTCACCTTCTTCCATGGCCATGACAACCGCTCTGACATAGGCGTGAAGTGGTTTTTTTCCGATAAAAATCGTTCTTCTGTCGCTCAAATCAGTCCCTCTTCGGCCTTCCTTGGAGGAGGCATTGCATAATCATTGGGCCGCCTTTGAACACATTGATTTGACGAAAATGGCTTGCAGTGTGTCGGATGGTGCGAGCGCCGGGACTCGAACCCGGGTTCAAGCGTTGGCAACGCTCGGTGATAACCACTACACTACGCTCGCAGGGTTATCCGTTCCACTGAGCAGGGGTATAAACCGTTATCGGCCAATGAGCATGCTCACTGATGGCCGAACATATCCTCGCCATCGCCTCGTTTTGGACCGTTGCGTATGGAAATCACAATCATGACGGCAACGCCAATGCCAAACATGACCAGAATGCCAATGAGGATTCCATCAGAGAGGAAATTCCCATCAGTGCTGATCACCGAAGCACCTTCCTCTGAAAGTTTCACATTGATCGATGTGTATCCTGTCGCTTCTCCATACGAGTCGGAGGCCTGAACAATCACTTCGTGTGTGCCGATTGGTATGCTTTGTCGCACGCTCATTTCAACGGTGTAAATTCCATCACCGGGCACTCGGTCTCCGTTGAGACCTTCATCGTTCATCGATACCCATGTTGCTTGCGTGCCAAGCGGCGCAAACACACCTAAATTGGCTCGGGCTATGGCGATTCCATCGGTGTCATAAATCTCAATTTCGAGCAAAGCAGTAGATGTACCATCCCCTTTTGTGAGGGCCAGGTTGTCCGGAGCCACGATTGATGGCGGCGTGTTGAACACCATGAGGGTCACTGGATTCATCACGCCGTCTGGGATGGCATGCTCACCATACAGATTAGCGAATGTGGTGTTTGCAGTTTGTCCATGCCATGCTTCGACGATTGATTTTCGACCAAGGGCATCCGTGAGGATGAATTGGAGTTCATGTTCGCCAGGGGCAATCGTTTCTGGGATTGAGAAATTGCCAGCCCAGATGCCTGAGGATTCGACTAAATCCACAAGGTCGCCGCCTTTCATTCGCATGTCGATTTGAACCGCATCAACACCGTGCCCGTCATAGGCTTGGGCGTTGATGACGACCGTTGTGCCACGTGGTCCACGGTCAGGGAGCATTTCCACATTTGTGAGGCGGGGTCCTTGATTCACCACTTGCACCGTGCTTTGGCCATCCATGACTGAACCGAACCAATCTACCGCAGTGACATCGAGGGTGATGTTTCCAACTTCAAGTCCCTTGACAACATGGCGGGTGGTGTATCGATCATCGCCGATGACAGCATCGCCGTCAAGCCCTCGGTCGTTCATGGTCACGATGCCACCGCCCAACGGCGTCAAATCCACGGTGACTGACTCGATGTTGAATTCAGCATCTGTGATGTGGGCCACAAGCGTACCAGTGCTTCCACCTTCACCAATCGCCAATCCTTCGAGGAAGTCCATGCTGACGAGGACTGGGGCAGAGTTGTTTTCTGCCGTAATGATGGAAGGGGAAAGGATGCGCTCCACCACTTGTGATTCACTGAACAGAGCGGTGTCATTTTCTTCACCAAAAGGAAGTTCCAAACTTCGCACGATGCTCGACACAAGGCCCATGAGTGGGCCTTCATCGACAATAGATCCGTTCGCAACGCCTCCGGAGTCACCGTACGTACCCGTCCAATGCACGACAGATAGGTTGAATCCATCGCGAGGATCGTTTCCAGTAGCGTATGCTTCAACAGTTAATTCAAGGCCGTCTTCACCGTTGAGGTGGACCAGATCCTGCGCCATCATTGGAATCGGCATGAGTCCAGTTTCACGGACAATTGTGATATCCCCAAGAATTTCTTGTGCTTCTGGTTGGGTTGCATTTCGTTGAAGTGGGCTTCGTGCTGGTTTCTCATCACCACTCGATGCGTCAGCCCCGGTTTCTTCCCAAATGATTCGAACTGTTCTGTTGTCCCAATCAGACTGAACCACTTGGTAGTCCCATGTTTCGTTGTGGGATGCGCCAATGCCATCGCCGCCAAAGAAGCCGCCTCCGACACCGGTGAGGTTGAACCAAGTTTCTTGATGAATCACGTTGACGAGGAACACGATTCCAGTGGCGTTGGCTTGGTCACCAGTCGCTTCGATGGTTCTCACAATTCCAAAGCTGCCTTGGGCGTCACCTGTGATGATGCCGTCGATGTGGAGGTCGTCGGTGAGGGTTGTACCATCCTCGATGAGTGTGTGGAAATCAATGATGGTGCCGTTGATTTGGACGCTTGAATTTTCATCGCTTTCTCCAAACCCGAATGTGCCGCTGCCGACGAGTTCTTCCTTGTGTTCAGTGCGCACGCCATCTTCCCAGCGTTCGATCGCAGTAAGGCCATCAAGGTCAATGTCAAATCGACTTTCGTCGTCTTCGAGGATCATGCTCGCAAGGGCTTCAAATTGGGTATGGTCGAGGCGGCGCACCCCATTTTCATCCCATGTTTCGAGGTAAAGCACACTGATGTCGCCATCGATGGTGAGCGTTCCATCCTCATCGTCACCGTTGATGTCGAGCGCTCCTGTTGCCTCAAGGTTCACTCGTTCGGAGATGTTCCCATCGATCATGGTTCGATTGAACCGCCCGTCGGAGACGTTTGCCACAATCCTCGTCGTAGCGCCGTCATCTTCCGTGATGATGAGAAGGCTTCCCTCGCCGCGTGCATCGAAGACTTGGGAAGTGAGCAAGCCTGATGCGATGGTTTCATTTTTCCAAATGGAGTTCAAATCAAGGCTGAGGGTTGTTTCGCTCTCGTTTGTAACTTCGGTGGAGAGGAGGCTGCCATTGCCAAGTTCCCAAGAGTTGAGGGTTAGCCCCACACGCTCTTGCCAACCTTGTCCGACAAAGGCAAGGGCGAAAACCTGCGTACCATTTTCATCTTGGTAAGTTTGGTTGAGATCCCATGTTGTGCTGGTCATTACTTCGTGATCAGCCATTGGTTGGTTCCATGTACCAACGGTGAGTTCCCTGCTGGTGCTTACCGGTTGCTCCAATGCCACACCGTTCATGCTTGTGATGGTCGCAAGAAGTTCGATTTCATCACCCCATTGCAGGCTTGTGTTAAATTCGATATCTGCCGTGCGGAGATTATTCTCAATTTGCCATGTAATGAGCGCCTCATTCGCTAACGCTGCGCCATCTCGACGGTGGTCAAGGCTTACATTGACTTCGTAGGCTTCCTGGTCAGCAAATGTGAGGGTGTAGGCGTGGCGAATGCCAGCGTCCCCGTCATCAGTCCAGGCGGTGGTAATGCTGGGCGCTGTGGGCTGCCCCTCTGCCTGCACGCTGAAAGCAATAGGGAGCAACATCAGAGCGCAAAGAAGGATAGCGTTCCCTCTTGAGTTGAGGTTCATGGTCGAACTTCCTGAGCGCTCCTTTACAACACTTGTGGGGACAAGTGCCGTGTTTCAAAGGTTCAATACGTAACCAAAGAGCAAGGGTGCAACGATGCTTGCATCGCTTTCGATGACAAATTTTGGTGTTTCTTTGGCGTTCTTGCCCCATGTAATTTTTTCATTTGGTGGTGCTCCGGAGTAGCCACCATAGGAAGGTGATGATTCACTGATTTGGGCGAACCACGACCATAACGGTGCGGTGCGTTCCAGATCTTGGTTCAACATCGGTACAACGCAAATCGGGAAATCACCCGCGATGCCGCCACCGATTTGTAAGAAGGCGAGGGGTGTGTCCGCTGCTTGATACCAATCTGCAAGACGAATCATGTAAGCGATTCCACCGGCTATTGAGGATTGGTCGACCTTTCCTTCGATGCACCGAGCAGCGAAAATATTGCCCATGGTCGAATCTTCCCATCCCGGGACAAATAACGGAAGGTCTGCTTCAGCGGCTGCGAGCAACCACGAAGCCTCGGGGTCTGCTTGGTATGCATTGATGAGGTCACCTGACGTGAGTAGGTCGTAGAAGTATTCGTGGGGCAGGAAGGATTTGTTGGCTTCGGATGCGTCAGACCATCGCTTTTGGAGATGATGTTCGATTTTGCGAAACGCTTCATCTTCCGGAATGCAGGTGTCGGTGACTCGGTTCAGCCCACGCTCAAGCAAGGCTGCATCATCTGCTGCAGACAGGCTGCGCCAATCATCAATGCGCTCGTAAGCATCGTGCGCCACTAAATTAAACACATCTTCCTCAAGATTTGCACCGGTGCATGAAATGCCTGCAATGTGGCCTGCTTTGATCATCGGGGCCAAGCTTCTGCCAAGTTCCGCCGTGCTCATGGCGCCTGCAAGTGTGACAAAGAGTCGGCCTCCGTTTGCGAGAAAATCTGTCAGCGATGTGGCAGTTGCTGCGAGAGCACCTGCGTTGAAGTGACGATAGTGTTCATCGACAAACGCTCGGATGGACACACTCAAGCCTCCTTGTGAAGAAATCGGTCATGCACAGACCTTCGTTCAAGGGTCAAGTTTGGCATGGTTTTGGTAAGTTCATCTTGGATGTAATCAGCGATGACTGCTGGATCGGTTCCACCACAAGTGAAGCAATCCACAGCCAGCCAGCCTTGCTCCGAATAGCAGTGTGCGGACACGTGGCTTTCATCAAGCAACACGACGGCAGCAAAACCCACAGGTGACACAGTTCCGTCGAACTGGACCACATTTGCATGCACATTCCGCGCATCGCTTTGTGCGACGGCCCGCTCGAGGAGTTCAAGCATCCAAGCGCCGTCTTCTTCCACTTGGGCTTCATAGCCTGTGAAATCAAGGAAAATATGTGTCCCATGTGCGTTCATCATCTCTGCCCCCTTTGCTCTTGATTCGTACCGTTCATGGTTGAAATATGGTTGTGGCGGTCAATTCAGTTGAGAGAAATACCCACACATTGGTCCAGTTCGTTGCTTTCCTTTGGCTTCATGAGTCGAAATCCATCGCCCCTCTCTTCGGGCCTTTAAATGGCAAGCAACCGTTTTTGTCGCGAGCATTGCAGCATTAAATTCAGTGAGTGGACTGTGGTCGTTTGTGGCGATTTCATTGACATCAGCGCTGATGACCGTTGCGTTTGGAGCGGCGAACACCGCTTCGATTGTTTCGATGGCCTGCCAGAACGTCAAGCCACCTGGGACCGGTGTGCCAGTGGCTGGAACAAGACTTGCATCGAGTCCATCGATGTCGATTGTTAGGTGGACGGGCCCCTTAATCTCACCCAGTGCCTTCAGCCAAGATTGCCACACAGCAGCTCCGGTGCCGTGTGCTTGGGTGTCTTTAGCAAAGAATGTCGAGATTTTTTCATCGCTTTCAATGCGAAGCGATTCCTCATGGCTGTACGCTCGTACGCCAACTTGCATCAACCGGCCGATGCCCATATCGAGCGACCTTGATGCTGCGCAAGCATGTGAAAACACTTCGCCATCCAACGCAGAACGCAGGTCGGCATGTGCGTCAATTTGCACCACAGTGAGCCGGCTAAGGTCGCCAGCAATCATGGGGTGGTGCTGCAATGCCCACACAAATGGGGGAAGGATTCCGTGTTCGCCGCCAAGTGCAATTGGAAACACATCGCCAGCGCACCAAGGGGAAAGGTGCGATGCCAGTTCATCAAGTTGAGAGCGCAGGTTTGGCCCTTTTCCTTCCCATGCCTCTGCAGTGTGAATGTGTGAGCCTGCTGGTAGATCATCGCCTAGATGCTCGTCGAACAATTCAACTTGCCCACTTGCTGCAAGGCAAGCGGCAGGGCCTTCTGCTGTGCCTTGCCCATACGAGGTGGTTAATTCGTACGGGAGCGGCAGCACCGCGACATCGACGTCATCTCCGGGCTCAGGAAGTCCGAGAAAATTGCCTTCAGCGTAGGAGTCGCTCACAGTTAGGGGTTTAGGGTTGTCTTCTTGAGGCTGTTGTTGAGGGTTGTTTATACCCACTCGGCGTGTGTAGGAGATGTTGAGGGGTAAAATGAAGCGGATAGGCGCCTGTTTCGGCGGGCGATCTTTTCCATTTGGCGGCGTCAATTCGCCGGCTCAGGGCCGATTTCATGAAAATCCGCCGATGGTTCTATATGTGTCGGATGACAATACAATAGAGTGTCTGCGGGAGAAGTTGCGCGCCGGTGCGGCTTCCCCCTCGACGAGGTGATAACATGACAATGACACTCGCGGAATTAACCAAAGCCATTCAACAACACATCGATTTGGAGATGGATGCTGAAGTCGCTCAAGGGATGGCAGAGCACGCACTCGGCTTCTTTGGCTTCTACAATCGTATCATCGACAATGCACTGGAGCCAACCGATCGAAACTTGTTCTACATGTTCCAAGACTACGACCTCTTGACCACTGAGTCAGAAGAGACCACACTATGGGACGGTCGTGAGTGGAGGATTCACTACTGGAAGTTCAAGCCAGACCTTCGAGAGCGCGTCGAAGCATACATGCAACGAAACCTCGAACCTGAAGACATCGACCCATATGCAGACATTTACGGTGGCAGCAATGCCCTCAGCCCAATTGGGACCATTTGGACCAGAGAATCCGAGAAGGTGGTCAATCCGAACGCCTTCACCTCGGACTGGTGATGTTCTCAGGTAGGCAAGCGTTTTTGTTGTTTAGCGGGAAGGGGTGCACATGCGAGTTGCTGTGGGTCTTGTCGTCTGTATGCTTCTTGCAAGCATTCCTGTTTCCACTGCTCAATCTGATTCGGGCGAAGCAGACGCTTGGCCTGGAGACCCAGTTGACAGCCACGTCCACATGACGTGGGCTGCATTGACTCTTGAAGTCAATGAATGGGCCGATGATTATCCGGAAATCGTCGACCTTACGAGCATTGGTCAATCGGAATTAGGCAAGACATTGTGGGTTGTCAGGCTTTCAAATTGGTCGATGGAGACCAAATTCGATGGAAGTCCGAAAGAAGTCGTCTATATTGACGGCGGCCATCACGGGAATGAATACCTTGGCACAGCCCTCGCTTGGTTGTCTGCAAAATGGTACATCAACGGTTGGGCAGAAGGCAATCAAGAAGCAATCGATGCACTCGACAACACGGAACTTCATATCACAATTATGTTGAACCCGGACGGAAATGACATTGACACGCGATGGAACATCAATCAAGTCGATCTGAACCGAAATTACGACCATTATTGGAACACATGCCCAACCACACAACCCGGCAGCAGTGCGTTCAGTGAATCAGAGACCGCTTCAAATGGCGTGTACATGAACACGGTCGTTCCCGATGCAGACCTGTATGTAACAATGCACACTGGCGTATGGATCATGCTCTATCCGTGGGGCAAGTGGCCTGAACAACCCGCTGACTGGGAGTTGTATCACAAAATCCGGGAAGATGTCCAAAATAACATATCGAGCATTCCAATTCAAAATGCAAATCAAGGCTTGTATCCCAATTGTGGGACAAGCAGGGACTACGGCTATGGAGTGATGGGCTATCCTACTTTCACCTTTGAAACCGATGATGAACAGTTTGTTCCTGGCTCATTTGAGAACTTGAATGAACGATTGGGTGAAGAGATGGATGTCATGAGGTTCTTGATCAACAACGTGTGGTATAACCGTGCCCGTTTGAATGTACAGAGTTTCTTAATCGATGGCGATAGCATCGATGTATCGGTTGACAATCTTGGCCATGCTTCAACAACAAACGCCACCCTTCAGTACCTCGATGCGAATGGCATGATGGTGTGGAACTCATCGACTTTTGGCGTGAACGCGACCAACAGCACAACTCTAAGCCTTGACGCAGCAAACCTCTCGATGATCGACGGCGGAACATTTGCCCTTAATTACCAAGTTCGTGTGATTGAATCCTCCCGGTGGGTCAATGAGCCACTGGATGGCGTCGAAATTGTGATTGAGGAATCTGAAGAAACCTCGTTCCTAATCGGCTACGGCCTGTTCAATCCTCTTAGCCTCATGGCCTGCTTCATTGCTGTTGCAGCCATAGCCAACGAGCGCAAAGAAATGGACGAAGCGGCTTAATCCACTCATTTTGTTCTAATTGGTCGACGCGAGTATTGAAGTGCTCTAGGCACTTAGGGGTATTAGGTGAACCCATGAAGGTCAGCGTTAGCTCAGGACACAACATCAACGGAACTCTAATCATGCCCATTTTTCAAGGAACAGACGCTGTTCCAGAAGCACATGCAGAAGGCATGCACACGGCGCTCAAGAGCCAAATGAACACCGTCCTCGGTGACGGCGATTTCAAAGGAAAGGCAAAGTCGACCATGTCCCTTATGGGAACCGATGGTGGAAAAGCAATGCTCGTAGGGCTTGGTAAGGAAGACGATGCAGATGTTCACGCCTACCGAAAGGCAGGTGCAGCAGTGATCGCAGGGCGCAAGAAGTCCCACGGTACGGAACTCACCGTCCGCTTTGCCGCAACTTCGGTTGATTGCATGGCAGCCTTCGCAGAAGGCATGATGCTTCGTGATTACTCCTTTGACAAGTACAAGGCTGAAGACGAGGACAAGGAAGAGGAACTCACAGTTCGAGTCACTTGTGATTCGGGACAAGAGAAAGAACTCTCTTCCATGATTCACACACTCCACGGTGTCGCATCGGGTGTCCATCTTTCCCGCGACCTTGGCAACATGCCTCCAAACGACATGTACCCCGAAGCCTTCGCCGACCAAGCATGGGAATGGGCAAAGAACTACGACAACGTCGAAGTGACCATCATCAATTACGACCAAGCTATCAAAGCCGGTATGGGCGGTCTTGTGGCTGTCGGCATGGGCTCCTCGAGGAAGCCTTGCATGGTTATTTTTGAACTCAACAGTGCCAAGAAAGGCCGTGGTCCAATGCTTGTCGGCAAGGGCATCACCTTCGACACGGGCGGTATCTCCCTCAAGCCTGGCGCAAACATGGACGAAATGAAGTACGACATGGGTGGCTCCGCTACTGTGTTCGGGACCATGGAAGCACTCGCTTCGACCGGCTTCGAAGGCAAGGTCACAGCCATCACATGCATGGCAGAAAACATGCCAGCAGCAAACGCTCAACGGCCTGGTGACGTCATCACAACGCTCTCTGGAAAGACCATTGAAGTCCTCAACACCGATGCTGAAGGACGCCTCGTTCTTTCTGATGGTCTTTGGAAGGCTGGTGAATTTGACCCAGAATACATCATCGATTTCGCCACCCTCACAGGTGCTTGTGTCGTGGCACTCGGTCACGAAGCAACCGGACTTTGGTCCAATGACGATGACTTCAGAACCCGGATTCACGAGGCTGGAAACGCTGTTGGTGAACTCGCATGGCCTATGCCACTGCTCCCTGCGTTTGAGAAGGAAATGACCGATTCAAAAATCGCAGACACTCGCAACCTTGGCGCAGGCCGCTGGGGCGGTGCAAACACCGCTGCAGCCTTCCTCAAGCAATTCGTTCCAAACCGAAACTACGAGAAGGATGGCGAACAGATCCCATGGGCTCACATGGACATCGCTGGAACCTATTGGGGTGCAAAGACCAACACCATGGTTGGAACCGGTGCCACAGGTGTTCACGTTCGTACCATGTACCATCTAATCACCAACGGATGAGAAGGTTCTCTGGACCTTCGAGGGCGTGGTGATTGTGCGGCGAAGGGCATCAATCCCCGCTCGTATCAACATCATCGGTGAACACACCGATTACCTTGGCGGACTTGCCTTACCCTTCGCAAGCGATCATCGCCTTGTCCTCACCGCCACACAGGCGGAACAGACAACCGGTGACGAAACGGTGGTTGATTTATGGCGTGCTGCGGGCGGTTGGCCTGCGACGTTGGAGATTGAGAGCACCATTCCAATCGGCGCTGGCATGTCGTCATCAGCAGCGTTGTGCTTGGCCATCGTGTTGTGCGCACAAGGCCCACAAGACGCACTTGCGGCGTGCAAAGAAGCACAACGTCTCGAGCATCAGGTGTTGAAGACACCGTGTGGTTTGCTCGATCAAATGGCGATGATGATGAGTTCAGAGAAGCATGCCGTTTTGATTGACTTTGCCACGATGGATTGCAAACCGTTCCTCCTCCCTGATGATTGGTTGTTCAAAACAGTCGATTCAGGAATCCGTCGACGGTTGAGTGAAACAGAATTTGGCGCTTCTTCGGATGCTCAGGTGTTGAGCCGGCATGCCACGGAAGAAAACCTCCGGGTGCGCCAAGCGCTTGGCGCTTCATGCGTTGAACTCGGCGCCCTGCTCAACGCTTCGCACGCTTCGCTGCAGTCCATTGGCGTTAGCACGCCCGAAATCGACGACCTCGTCGCTGACCTCCAATCAACCCCCGGAGTCCTTGGCGCTCGAATGATGGGCGGCGGTTTTGGTGGAATGATCTTGGTGGCTGTCGAGGGTTCGGAGATCCTCCCCGATGTGCCACTGCTCAAAGCCTCACAATGTGGATTCCTTGAGAAAGGTTTCGAGTAAAGCGAGACGCTCAGGCGTTCCCATGTCCCAAAAGGCAGTTTGGTCGAGATGGACGGCGGCTTTTCCACTCAAGGCGGGGTAGACCGTTTCTTCCCAACTCCATACGCCCTCTTTTCCATGTTCGAGGACAACAGATTTCTCTACAACACTCGTTCCGGATTCATAGCCATTCAAGTCGCTGGTTTGTGTCGTCTTGTTGTAGGCCTCCAAGCGTCCTTCTGCGTGTTTGAGGTTCATCTGTTCGTGCTTGGTCGTTGCTGTCATTGTGAGCGGTGCTCCTGCTTTCTCGTGTGTTTTGAGCAGGCTGTGATAGTCGATCGGATGAAGGTCATCGCCCCAGAGAAGAATGAATCGGTCTTCGAGCAAGGAGCGAGCGTTCCATAGAGCTCCGCCTGTGCCAAGTGGTGTGGGTTCTTGGTGGAAATTCACAACCATGCCTGGGTGGGTGAATTCATCGAACTGTTCACCAAGATGCCCTGTTAAGACAAGGGCGTTGAGGCAACCTTGGCGTTGGGCCCAGTCGAGGATATGACTGAGAATTGGTTTACCATTCACTTCGACGAGCGACTTTGGAATGCGTTCAGTGACTTCACCGAGGCGTGTGCCGAGGCCACCTGCCATGATGACCACCTGTGGGGTGCGGTGGGATTTGACAATGGATGCGTAGGTCGCGCCACTTTCTTTCAAGGTGCGCTGTTTGGTTTCAAAGTCGACATGGTAGAGTCCAAACCGCTGGTCATATCCCTCTGCCCATTCGAAATTATCCATCAAACTCCAGTGATAGAACCCTCGTACATCGAGCCCATCAGCGATGGCTTCAGCAGTGATTTGTAGATGTCGGCGAATGTGTTCAGGGCGCATGTCGTCGTCGTCATCGGCCACACCGTTTTCTGTGACAATGATTGGAAGACCGAGTCCTTTGACCATCTCAAAAGCTCGACGCAGGCCTTCTGCATACATTGGATATCTGAAGTCGGTTCGTTGTTCCCACGGCCGAATCAATGGGTCAATCTCCACCTTCGTTGGCATAAACGGCGTGGCGAGTAAATGCGTGTAATAATTCACGCCAATGAAGTCTGAACTGTTTTTCAATCCAGGGACTCGTTTGGCTCTAAGGGCCGAAGGTGGTTTGAATCGGCCGGTCCGAACACCGTTGATCCAGCACCGGTTGAACATCCCATCAAGCACCCTTGCTTGAAGCCAGTGAAGAGGGTTCCATCTTCTGTACGGGTCGAACAAGTTGATGTTTTTCACAAGTCCGATTTCACACAACCCTCCGTTCTCCATTCCTTTGAGCGTTTGGTAGCATGTGGCGTGCGCTCTCATCATGTTCATGGCAACGGCTTTGGCTCGCTTGAAGGAACGCACACCGGGAGGGAATTCGCCCAGAACATACCCCATTGTTGTGAACACGGCAGGTTCGTTGATGGTGCACCACCACCTTACGCGGTCACTCAACAAGGCAAACATTCGCTTTGAAAAATCAATCCAATGGTGAAGGTTTTCTTCTCGTTCAAATCCACCTTTTTCTTCCCACCAAATGGGTTGAGTAAAGTGATGCAGGGTCGCCATGGGCTGAATCCCATTCGCAAGCAATTCATCGACTAAATCGCTGTACCATTGCGCAGCCTGCTCGTTCCATTCGCCTTCTTGAGGAACGATTCGTGACCATTCGATGGAAAACCGGTAATGAGAGACACCAAGATCTGTAATCAATCCGATGTCCTCTGTCCTTCGATTCCAATGGTCGCAAGCCTCTCCACTGAGTTGCTTGCTCTTCGAACGTGGTTCAAACGCAGACCAGTTGTTGGTGTTTCCACCTTCAATTTGGTGCGATGCAGTTGCAACACCCCACATGAACTGCTTTGGAAACGCGGTTCCATCTTCGAGTGAATCGTACTTGACCTTGGTCCAATCACGGTGCTCCTCGGTCCACATGGTTTGACCATCTGGGGGGGATAGAAGAGCCTTATCCCATGACCGGTGGGCTTTGAGGGTACAGTCGTCTGACTTTGTTGTTGAGTTGAGAGGTGCGGATAGCGGGAGTTGAACCCACGACAAAAGGTTGGAAACCTCCTATGATACCACTTCACCATATCCGCACGATGTGGTAATCCGTCCGAGAAGCCTCTCATTATTGAGGCAATCGGTCGAGTCCTTCTGTGCTTCAACTGATGCCCGGTGGCGGTGGTGGTGCCCTGCCGTTGAAGCCAAAGGCTTGTCGTCGTGGGTCATTGCTGGCGTTCTTGCTTCGTTCCAATCGTTGACTGATCAAATCCCGGGCGCGCTCCAATCGTTCTTCTGCAGCCTTCTTCTTGCTTGCATTTCCACGAATCATGAGCATACCCATCAAGAAGAACAACACTAAACCACCAATGGCAGCTTGGACAATTGCATTCTCGAGGATTGAAGCAAGAAGCCCCTCATCCCCGCTCGACTCTTCCTCGACAACGATGTTTGAATCGTAGGCCTCCAACGTAATGGATACCGTGTCCATACCGACATCCGATCCCGGTTCTTTTGCAACCAAGACCAATTGATAGGTTCCGGCGTAGCGAGCCACGCCGTCGAATGTGATGGTTTGGGAACCGCCACTGTTTGGCGTGAAGGTGATCACTTGGGTCTGAGAGCTCGCAGTGATTGCGGAAATGGCTTGCCACTCCACTCGCACCGTGACTTCTTCGATTTCAGTGGATACCGTGCACTGGAAGTTGAACCAGCCTCCACCAACGATGTCAATGTCGTCGATGGGAGTGCATTCCATGCTCCCCTCTGCGGAGTTACGGGTTGGATCGGTTGGCCAATGATCTGGTTTGAATGCACCAGCCGATTCATTGTCACCCCATCCATCTCCATCTTGGTCCAACCACTGGCTTGCTTCGTTGGGGAAGGCATCTTCATCGTCGCCATACCCGTCTTGATCCGCATCAGGGCAACCCCGTGTGGCTCCAAGGTTCGAAGTTCCAAAGTCATCAGGGCATCCATCTCCATCGGTTCCATCTGGATTGTCACCATATCCATCTTCATCAGAGTCATACCATTGTGAGGCATCACCAAGCCACAGGTCTGCATCATCGCTGACGCCATCATTGTCGTCGTCAGGGCACCCAAATTGATCCACTGTTGAGGTTCCAATTACGGTTGGGCAAGCATCTGGTTGTGTGCCATTGGGATTGTCACCATATCCATCGCCATCTTGATCGGACCACTGAGTTGCATCATCTGGGAATGCGTCGTTGTCTTGGGAAGAACCATCGTTGTCACCATCGGGGCATCCATACACATCGACGTTCGACAAACCGTATTCGGTTGGGCAGGCATCTGGGAGGGCACCCGCTGCATTGTCACCGTATCCATCACCGTCTTGGTCTTCCCATTGTGTCGGCTCAAGCGGTAAAGCGTCTGCTCCGTTGCTCTCATTCCAATCGATGTCGTTTCCACCAGCGATGGTTGGGTCTGAGTATCCGTCTCCATCAGCGTCTCTGCATCCAGCTCGGTCTTGGGTTGAATTTCCTGCCACGAGTGCGCAATCGTCCAAAAGATCGTCAACACCATCGCCATCAGAATCCTGAGAACGGGTTGGGTCATCGGGGAAGGCATCGCTCATGTTTGACATTCCATCGCCGTCATCATCAGGACAGCCATATCGGTCAAGTGTCGAATTTCCAGGGACACCGGGGCATGCATCAGGCAGTGGTCCAGTTGCATTGTCGCCGTAACCATCACCGTCTTGGTCCAACCATTGGTTGGCTAGGTCTGGAAGTGCATCGTTGGCATCATCCCAGCCATCGCCGTCAGTGTCAATGCACCCGTAACGGTTCCCATTGGTGGAATTGCCAGGCACGCCGGGACACGCATCGGCTGTCGTGCCGCCAGGGTTGTCCCCGTACCCATCACCATCAATGTCAGACCATTGTGTCACGTCATTTGGGTGCGTGTCTTCTTGATCAGCCCATCCATCTTGGTCAAGGTCTGAACATCCCAACGTGCCGTTTTGCCATGAATTTCCGACTTCTGTCGGGCAGTCATCAGCAAGGTTTCCTGAAGCATTGTCACCAAACCCATCCCCATCAGTATCGGTTGTTTGAGTTGGATCGGTCTTGAACGCGTCGGAACCATTGTTCGCAACAGTCCAGTTGGCGTCTGGGTCAGAAACTCCATCGCCGTCTGTGTCAGGACAGCCGACACGATCGATTGTTGAGGTTCCTGCATACAGTGGGCAGGCGTCATCAATTTGGTCTGCAACGCCATCATTGTCGAAATCAGACCATCTGAGGATATCTGAAGGGAATGCATCTGCGCCATCTTCCGCTCGCCAAAGAGCATCTGGATCCGAGTAGGTGTCACCATCTGAATCGAGGCAGCCGTATCGGTCTGAACTTGAGGTGCCAGCATCGTTAATGCAAGCATCGGGGGTGGTTCCCGTAGGATTGTCACCAAATCCGTCGCTGTCAGTATCCACCCACTGAGTGGAATCAGATGGCCATACGTCTGCACCATCTGCAATGGTCCAAACAGGGCCGTTGGTTCCAGTGAGATCTTCATCGGAGGAGCCATCACCATCGGTGTCAGGGCAACCATATCGGTCCCGTGTTGAGGTGCCTGGGACTGTTGAGCAAGTGTCTGGTTGGTTTCCGGCTGCATTGTCTCCGTACCCGTCGCTGTCGCTGTCGCTCCATTGGGTTGGGTCGTTCATGAATGCGTCCGCTCCTTGGGCAATGGTGTAGCCCGCAGCGGGGTCAGCGTACCCGTCACCGTCAGTGTCTGTGCAACCAAGCCGACCGAGTTCGCTCGAAGTCCCACTTATGGTTGGGCAGTCATCTGCATCGTTTCCAGAACTGTTGTCTCCATAGCCATCGCCATCAGCATCGGCCCATTGCGTGACATCGCTCGAGAATGCATCTGCGCCATTTAGGGCAGCAGTCCATGTTGCGTCGGGGTCGGAATAGCCATCGCCATCGCTGTCTGTGCATCCGAGACGGTCTTGGCTTGAGCTTCCGCTCACCGCTGGGCAGCTATCGCCGAGTGTTGCAGGAGGAGGGTTGTCACCATAGCCATCGCCATCGGTGTCGACCCACTGTGTTGAATCACCAGTGAATGCATCTGCACCATCGGTGACCAACCACACTGGGCCGTTGGTTCCAGTTGGATCTGGATCGCTGTATCCGTCGCTGTCGTCATCAGGGCAACCACTTCGGTCTTGGCTGGAGGTTCCGGCAACAGTCTCGCATGCATCAGCACCGAGGGCAACCGTCCATAGAACATCGGGGTCGGAGAATGAATCACTATCGCTGTCTGGGCAACCGTAACGGTCACCTGTTGATGTGCCAACGACTGCGATGCAGCCGTCGGGACTCACACCTGCTTGGTTGTCGCCATAGCCATCGCCATCGGTGTCGGCCCATTGCGTGATTTCGTTGATGAATGCGTCTGCTCCGTTTGCCACGGTCCATGTTGCATTTGGATCTGAGTATCCATCACCATCTGTGTCGGGGCAGCCAACTCGGTCTTGAGTCGATGTACCCGGGACAATGAGGCAGTCGTCTTCATCGTCTTCAATGCCATCGAAATCCATGTCTTCAGTCAAGTTCACCAAATCAGTGTCGAGGTTGAGTGCGACCGCAAAATGTTGGGGGCCAGTAGGGACGCTTGTACCCAAGACATGAACTTCCCAACTGCCCTGTGCAGGTGATGCAAAACTCAGGGCACGCAGGTTGTCGAGGTTGTTTGAGAGGTTGGTCCATGTGCCCGACGGGTCCTTGACGGCCAAATCTAAATCGTTCACCAGATTCGTGCTTGCAGCAGGTGTGCTCGCTGGATCTGTCCAAGAGAGCGCCACTCGCAAGTCCGGGGATGCTGGGGGCACGATGAAACTCCAGCCTCTCTCTTCGCTGGTTTGAACTGAGTCACCGTCAATCCATGTGGTGTTGACCGCACTGCGTAAATCAACCAAGCCCCAGCCTTCGTGAATGTTCGGTGCCGGTTCACCCGCTCCGTTTGTGGACGAGGAATACTGTCCTTGCATGTCTCGGGCCGACGCCGTGAAAATTGCTTTCACCAAGGATGAATTTGGGTCGGAATGACCTTCGTTGTCGATGAGGTGTTGGGTGATCAGTGCCGCAGCCCCTGCAGTGAGGGGGCATGACATGCTCGTTCCTCCCATGAATGTGTAATTCGAATTACCCGAGTACGCACCCCATCCAGTGCTGGTTGTCGACCTTGATTTGGTTGAGAGGATGAAGCTACCCGGCGCAGTGATGTCGGGTTTCATTCGCCCATCATCAGTTGGGCCTCGGCTTGAAAAAGCAGCCAATCCCTCAGAGTTGTCTGCCATTCGATCAGAGTTGACAGGATCGCTTGGGTACTCGACAGGCCACCATCCACCCCATTCAGATGTGATTGTAGGGCGGTCGTTCTCACCTGCGGCAACAGTGATGACGTTCTTTCCAGTGGCTGGTGAGCCGAGTGAATCATCGTCAATTTCGCCATCAGAATTTCCATCGACCCCGCTGTTTCCGGCGGAGAAAAGAATCGTCATATTCTGGTATGTTCGGGCGCTGGAATCCGCTTGCATCGAACCAGAGGTGTAGGCTCCAGCAACACTTGATCCCCATGAATTGGTGTGCACGCGGCTGCCGTTTTCCCACGCAGGTTCAAACATCGTGGTGTAATCTGAAGGAATTCCGGTGAGGTAGTAGCCGCCATCACTGTCACAATATTGCTCTGTAGCTTGCATGTAAAGGCGGGCTTCAGGTGCTGCGCCACGAATGGCCCCTCCAGTATTGGTGCCATCGCCAAGAACCGAGCCTGCAACGTGTGTACCATGGCCGGTATCAAGGTCTTCAGCTCCGTCGTCGTTGCTCGATGCACCACACGAAGAAGTCCATCCAGGGGACATCGGGAAGGAGACAATATCGACAATGTGGTCCCGCAAATCAGGATGCATGTTGCTGTTGTTGACGCCGTTGTCGAGCCCTGTGTCTGAGACGGTGACGATGATGCCGCTTCCATCGAGTCCGCTCCACGAGGCGTCAATGCCGGACATGATGGTTGGGTCCCAGACTTGATCCGTGTTCATCACCGTGTCTGCCACGTCGTTGTGGAGCGTGTGCCATGGACGTTCTTCAATCCATTCGATTTCATCTTGAGCCGCCAGCCAAGCAATCGCTGTTGGCTTGATAATGGCAGTTGCAAAACGCCCTTGGTGGTATTCAAGGACGATGTCATCCCGGCTGTTGATGCCTTCTGGCAATGCCTCGCCGCTGAGGACAAGGTTTGCGGAAGCCACGCCCTCTCGGACAAAGAGGTTCTCAGTGGTCATTTCCAACCCCGTAATTCCTTTGACGAGGTTTTCCCTCACCTTGTCGACGCCGTCCAGTTTGACGATGCCTTCAACGTTGAGTTCGGTCAGTTCTTCGATTGTATGACCCTGTAAGTTGCAATGGAATCCATTTGGTGGCAAAAACGAATGGCAATCGATGCCGGCTGCCTCGAGTTCGTTGAACCAAGGCGATGGAACTGGGAAGGTGTGAGTGATGACAAACCATCCCTCAAGGGTTTCTCCCATTCCGCTCCATGCGGACCATTCGTGCACTGGAATGACAGAAGCGTCTCGATAAATGAGGTCAATTGCACCCATGCCCTCGGCGGGATCAAACCACCCGTTCGCAAGGTCACCAGAGGGGTGAAGGTCAACGGTGGATAGCAAATCCAAATCCACCTCGGTGTCCACTGCTCGAGCGGGTGTTTCAGCAGAGCCAAAGAAAGTGACAGGGGCTAGAACTTGAATCAGCATGAGGGCTGAGAAGAGAAGGGCGCTCCGACGGCGATGCTGCGTCATGGGCCTCGATGGTCGCGGCTCCCACATGAATGATTGGTTGGGATGGAAGTGTTATGCATGCTGCGGCGAGGGTTCAAATGGCGCGCGCTCGGGGGTCAGTTTATGACGAGAGGGCGTAGCGGCAAGGTCGATTCAATGGCTCCTGACGATATCAACGAGAATCATCAGGTTCTCGGCCGTCAAGTTTGGAGGGTTATTCCCTACGCAAAGCGCTACCCGCGCCGTCTCCTTGCAGGTTTTGTTGGGAATGCCTGCGCCCGCATTGTGGACCTTGTACCGTTCGTTGCCATTGGATGGGCCGTTGATTATTTTACTTCCAAAACTGACGGAGGCATCGGGAAAATGGTTGGGCCCGGCATCGTTCAAGATGCTGTCAACGCTCTCCACAGTGACCCTGCAGTTGGCTATGGGTTCATGATTTTCCTTGGCTTTGCTATGCTTGCAGTGTTCCAAGGCATTTCTGAATATTCATGGCAAACACTCGGCTACAAGATTCAGCACGACTTGCGCATGGATGCAACAAAGTCCCTGATTGACATGGAAGCGTCGTATTACGACATGCGGCAAACTGGTCAAATCATGTCGGTTCTTTCAAGCGACGTCAATCAATTGGAAGATGTTGTTTCGGACTCATCGACGTCCATCATCAGGATTGTGTTCACGTTCCTCACAGCGTTTGTGATCCTCGTTTCGATGTCATGGAAATTAGCCGGAGTGTTGTTTGGACCAATTATTTTCATCATTCCATGCGTCTACTGGTTCTCGACTCGTGTGCAACGCAAGTACCGAAAGCAACGTGAATCAACAGGGGATATTCATGCGGTGCTCGAGAACCTCATCAGCGGTATTTCAGTGGTTCAAGCCTACAATGCACAAAGCTGGGAAGCAAACCGGGTGAGCCGTGAATCCGGCTCTTATCGAGACCAAGCGATGGGTGCCAGCAAGGACCGGAACCGCTTCCTTCCGATGATTTACGTGATTGCTGGTGTAGCCTTTGGATTGCTTGTCACCGCCGGTGGCTGGTTGGCCAGTGAGGGTGAAATCTCAACTGGACAACTCGTGACCTTCTTGTTGATCAGCACTCGAATGACCATGCCCATGTTCATCTTTGGAATCCTCATCAATCAACTACAACGTGGTGAAGCAGCAGCACGCCGCGTCTTTGCAGCAATTGATTTAGAACCCACAATTACCGACGCAGAAGATGCTGTCGAACTGGAAGAAGGCATTACCTCCGTTGAATTCCGAAATGTTCACTTCACATATCCAAACACCACCATCAAGGTGTTGAGCGGCATTTCCTTTGTTGCAAATGGCGGCGATTTCCTCGGCGTCATGGGTCACACTGGGGCCGGAAAAACCACGATTCTCAAACTGCTCATGCGCTACTATGTTCCTGATAGCGGCGATGTGCTGATCAACGGTCGAAGCATCAATGATTACACCCTTGACTCGGTTCGTGACAAAATTGGTTTCGTATCACAAGAGCCATTTTTGTTCTACGGCACGGTTCGTGACAATGTCAAATACAACCAAGAAGCGACCGAAGAAGAACTCAAACAAGCACTCAAACTTGCAGGCGCATGGGACTTCATTCAAGATTTGGAAGACAACTTGGACACCATGGTTGGCGACCGCGGTGCAAAACTCAGCGGTGGACAACGAGCCCGTGTTTCGCTTGCAAGGGCTTTATTGAAGGCGCCAAGTTTGTTGATTCTCGATGAAGCATCCAGTGCTTTGGATGCTGAGACTGAACGCAAGATCCAAGAGAACTTGATCGCTTCTGGCTCTGGCCGTGCGACCATCGCAGTCGCTCACCGCTTGAGCACCATCCGCAATGCGAACGAAATTCTTTCGATGGTTGATGGCGCCGTCGTTGAACGTGGTACTCACGACTCACTCGTGGCCGCTGGTGGCGTGTATGCGAGCCAGTGGACCATTCAAACCGGTGACATGGCTGGGTTGAGTTCGAGCGACGATTAGATGCGCTCTTGAATAGGTCGCAGCACAGTTGTCTTTTCTTCCTCATCCTTGCCAAACCAATTGTCGCCCATAATGATGGCCACAGAGATGGCCACGAACAGCGGGATGCCGATAATAAGCGACCAAATTCCAAGGCTCAATCCCTTGAAGAAATATTCCTCGAGCATTTCTGAAATCACGATGATGCCAACAAACACAAGGATTCGACTGACACTAAGGATGGCTCGAACAACGCCCCAAATCTCCTCTTCATCGGTCCGTTGATCTGGGCGGTCGAGTTCAGCGAGCCGATCTGCAATGCTTCGACGCGCCATGTGAGTGGATTTTGGTGGCCGTCAAAGGTGTTGCCCACGTCGAACTGCTTGTTGATTGGGTTTCAGGATAGAATCCTAACGGCCGAATGCCTGCAAGATGCGAGGTTTATGCCGTACGAACGCGATCGTCAATCTGAGCGCCTTCACCAGCCTTTCCGCCGGTTCGACGGATTTCACGCCATGCTTTGTTGACGCCTTGGCCGTAAGCCCAGTGCGCTAAGAAGACGAACAGTGGTGCGAAAAACACAGTGCCGAAGGATCGGTGCGGTGAGGTGCCTATGGCGGCACCAAGCCATGCAAGAGCGATGTAAAATCCGATGAAAACGGGTAAGATGTGGGCGAAGATGCGTTCAATCGGCCATTCACCAGAAAGCGTCAACCAATACTCGTCTGCCAATCCGCCGTTGAGTGCGCCGTAGGCAATAGCCAGCAATGTGGCAACCACGAGCCATGGGAAGAAACCGATTGCAGTGTGTGACCACACGGCAATTTCAGGCCAGCGCTTGTTGGCAACCATTCGGGTGTAGCCATAATTTCGCATTTGCTTCATGTAGGGCTTGAACGGGCGGCGCCTTCGATGTGGCATCACGTTTGATGGGTCGATGAATAACTTGTGGCCGGCTCGTTGGATTTTCGCATCGAGCACAACATCCTCGGCACCAATGCACCCGGGTTCGAAGAAATCGACTTCCCGCAGGTTCGCCATTCTGTGAGCGCAATTCACGCCAGGGTTGTGAGTGATTGGCACGAGTTCGCCTTTTGGCTGGGCTCCGTAGCGAGTGCCTGCGGTCATGAAGCGTGTGCAGAATGCCACATCGGCGCACTTTGCTCCGAAGGGGTCTTCATCGGGTGCGAAGTTTGGTCCACCAACAGCGCCAACATTGTCGTCCTTGAACCATCGAACCAATTTTTCGACCCAATCCAACGGAGGAATGGTGTCGTCGTCTGTGAACAGCACGAGTTCATGATCCATCTGCCTGAGAGCATAATTGCAAGCATCTGCTCGGTTCCGAGACGGGTCTTCAATCCATGTTGCGCCATACTTTTCGCACACCTGCTTGGTGTGGTCTTTCGATTTGGAATCGGCGATGATGATTTCGAAATCGCTGTAGGTTTGCTTGGAAAGGCGTTCGAGCACAATGTCGAGTTCATCTGCATTGTTGATGGTTGGAATTAACACTGCGATTTTGAACGGCGTACCGTCGGCTTTCAACAAAGGGTCGACCGAGGCAGGTCCTTCGCTCATGGTTTGGCGAAGGTCGCTTTCCATAAGAATGCAAGGGCATTCAATTGTGACGAACCGTATGTGCGCGGTGAATTCCGGATGCTCAAATTACCGCGCCCGACGCCCCCTTTTTATTGAGTAGCGATGTTAAGTTCATAAGCCGTCAAAAAAGCAGGGAAATTGGAGAGGGGTGTATCTCATATGTTGAACGTCACGGCCCGACAGGACTTGATG
>OBPB01000043.1_pt1 | contig 30273 bp, 22 predicted proteins | sample 1534631 | NCBI WGS metagenome assembly OBPB01 (sample SAMEA3275471, study PRJEB22092) | marine metagenome | biome: Marine environment; feature: Belgian marine environment, sample taken at 3 meters depth; material: Sterile flask | collected 2014-06-24T18:06:27+00 | depth 3 m
ACGTCACTTCAAGAACGACAATCACAAGCAACGGGGACCCGCAATCTGCAGTAAATGAAATCGCTTGGTCTCCTGATGGGAATTATATCTCCATGTGCGGAGCGTGGGAAGGATCTAGTTCAAGTTTCGACATGTATGCCTACACAGGCACATCTCTTGCTCGAATTTGGCAGAAAACACACTCTTCCTCTTGTCTTGCTACAGATTTCACATACGATAGTAAACAAGTCGTTGCTGGGATATCCTATTACCAAGGTGATGGAGCAACAGCACGTGTCTATTCCTCTGATGTAGGATTACTCATCGACTCGGTAAACGGGCCACGACCTGGTGGATGTACTTCAGGCGGCGGCGGAAATAACTGCGGTTCAATTGAAGGTGCTGCTTGGAGCCCCGACAGTACATTCCTCGTAACCACTCAAAGTCGAAACGACCAAGGCGTTTACTACTGGTTTGCTGATCTGGATGAAGATAATGATGGGTACAACACGACCGATCAAGGGGATGGAATCGTCGATGCATTCCCAACCGACGGAAGCCAATGGGCTGACGCAGATAACGATGGGTATGGAGACAATCCTGCCCCTGCCCTTCAACCTGATGAATGCCCTTCCGTATTTGGTAACAGCACAGAAGACCGATTTGGTTGCCTTGATGCCGATGGGGATGGATGGTCTGACCTCAACGATTGGGCTCCTGCGAACAAAGAGCAATGGGTTGATGCAGATAACGATGGCTACGGTGACAATTATTTGTTCGATCTTGCCACAAATCAACTCCACCTCAATCAACGAGGAGATGCCTTCCCTGATGACGCCACACAATGGAACGACACAGATGGTGATGGCTGGGGCGATAACTACGAAAATGCGTCTTGGAATTCTTACAGAGCCCCCGAATGGCCTGGTTTGATCATTGTTGGTGCGCAAAACATCGACGTATTCCCAATCGACAGAACCCAGTGGAGAGATACCGATGGAGATTGGGTTGGTGATGAACAAATGAGTGACCGCCCTGACGGTTGCCCAACCATCTATGGTGATTCCATATACGACCGACTTGGTTGTGTTGATACCGACAGTGATGGTTATTCAGATCCTGATGCAAATTGGCCTGCTACGACAGATTGCTACGGTGCTGACGCATTCCCGAACGATCCTACCCAATGGTGTGATGAGGACAACGATGGGTTTGGAAGTAATCCGGAAGGAAACAATCCTGACGATTGTCCAAACCAAGCTGGACCTTCAAATCAAAATGAGTTTGGTTGCCCTGACCGGGATGGTGATGGATGGTCGAATTCAGGCGATCCGTTCCCCGATGATGAGACACAGTGGATTGACACCGATGGTGATAACTACGGAGATAACCAGTCAGGTAACAATCCTGATGCATTCCCGAACGATGCTTCCCAATGGCGTGATCAAGATGGTGATGGTTACGGCGACAACCCAGGTGGAACCAACGGAGACCGCTTCCCTGGCGATCCACTTCAATGGTCAGACTTTGACAACGACGGCTATGGAGACAACTTTGTCGACGTCGATGGAGACGGTGTTTCTGAAGGAATCTCTGATGTCTGTCCTCAAACCTATGGTGAATCTTCTAACGCAGCATCACGAGGATGTCCGGACAGCGATGGTGATGGATACACAGATCCTCTCGATGCATTCCCTACTCAACCACTTCAATGGGCTGATACCGATGGCGATGGCTATGGAGATAACACACAATTCACAGATGGTGACGAATGCATTGATGTCTTTGGAAAGAGCATGTACAATGGCCGACAAGGATGTCCTGATACCGATCTAGATGGATACGGCGATCCTGATGGCGACTGGCAACCAAAGCCTGATTGTACAGGAGCAGATGCATTCCCAGACGACCCTCTCCAATGGTGTGACAAAGACGGCGATGGTGTTGGAGACAACTATGTCGTTACCAACAAAACGGTCGTTGATGAAGAAAACCCTGGCTTGATGATTGAAATCTGTGAGCACATTGGTGATGCGTTCCCGAATGATGCAACCCAATCAAGCGATATTGATTGTGACGGTCGTGGCGACAATGCAACAGGGATATCTCCTGACGCATTCCCACTTCGAGTTTCTCAACAGGATGACAACGATGGCGATGGGTATGGAAATAACTTCACTATCGGAGCATACAGGCCTGATGAATGTCGAAACGAGTTTGGAACATCCACCACAGACCGCTTTGGCTGCCCCGACTCTGATAACGATGGGATGTCGAATCTAAACGATCCATGCGAATGGGATCCTGAAATTACAACAGGTATTCGAGGACAGGTCGTTTGTGCAATCACAGAAGATCCGAACAGAGTTGAAGAAGACGATGCAACTGATGTCAAAGCCGAGGGATCCAATACCCTCCTCTATGCAATGGGCGGAATCATCGCATTCATGCTCGCATCGATTCTCATCGCTATGCTTGCACGCCAAGCAAGTCGGAATCGATTGATGAAAGAACGAGCCGTTGAGCGTAAGATTGAATCCCAACTCATGGACGAAGAAGAACGCCGTGAACAATGGATTGCCCATTATGTCGCAAATGGGGAATTCGACAAGGCACGGGAACTCGGCTGGGTTGACCCTGCATCTGTGCCTGCATGGAAGCAACACGAGATTCAACAACAGCAACAATTGCAAGCATCCATCCCAACAATGCTCGACTTGGATTGAGTTTACGCATTGTTTGTACCGTTGCCCTTTAAGTGAGGGAGACTATGGAAAATCATGGCAGAGGCGCGTACGCGGCTATTGGTAGCATCCATGTTGGTGCTTCTTCTTGCCAGCCTTGTGCCAGTACAAGCTGACGGTGAAACACCCGTACGTCTCGAAACTGAACTCATGAATGTTCCACTAACGCCTTGGTATGGCCCAGGAGATGTTGTCGAACTTTCTTCTGCTCTCATCAATGATGGAGTTCAGACCTCGATAACAGAGGATCCTTCCTGTGGAACAGTCATGATTGTGAGCGATCAATCTGGAACTGTAATCGTCGATGAGCGAACCACTTGTCGTGGTCAAAGCAGAGGGTTGGATGTTGCTTCAGGGACAACTGCTCTCGATTCCCACACATGGAATCTCGAAGATGCTTCGGGCGATCAAGTTGCACCGGGGACCTACACCGTTACAGTCGAACTTGCAGGCTCAGAACTGAGTTCATCTGTTGACGTAAATGTTCAACAGAATGCTGGGCTTCCATCCGAATTAGTCTACTCCAGTACACTTGCCTATCTCGGCGACTCGGTCGCTGTAGGAGAACCGATGGTCTTGTCCTACAAGGTGTACAACCCAACAGCCCTTCCCATCGAATTGTCTGTGACTGAGGAATGTAAACTTCTCATCGGCTTTGAGTCGAATCTCTTTGGACCAACCTGCACACCTCTGGTCGAAACAATCGAGCCATTCTCAACCTTCGCTCTTGGCCACTCCTTGTTGCATGCAACTCAACAAGGCGAATCCTCCATCGTAGTAACAACTCCTGATGGCATGATCATCAACACACATTCACTCACAGTTTCACAGGGCGAGTTAGCCAGCGAACCCCTCGGATCATCAATCAGTACCCTTTCCGATTCTTACATTCAAGGCGAATTACTTGAAGGATCTATGACTCTGGAAAATATATTCGATGAGAATGTCTTGCTCCAGTTCACAAACACATGTAGAATGACCTACTGGGTCGTTGATTCACTGGGTACTGTTGTCTTTGATACCCTCTCTCAAAGCAATTGTAATAACGCTGAATATGACATGGTATTAGGCCCATCTGAACTGACTATGTTTGCTATGCAAGGTTGGGCTTTTGCAGATTCACAAGGCTGTGCAATCCGTTCTGGAGCATATGTTGTTGTAACTGAAGTGCCGGAGTTTGGTTACTTTGCTTCGAAAGAAATCGACTTCCGACGAACCAGTTCTGTGAACTGTGATTCAAGCCCACTTCCAGTTGTGGATATCGAAATTGAAGCGAACGAAGCAGATGTTGTTGAATTTGAATTACTTCTAAACGGTGATGTGGGCGGTTCAGAAATTCATTGGCTTGAAGCATGTAAAGCCACACTTCAGATGTGGGATATGAATTTGGAATCGAAGATAATTGACAAGAATATTCTATGCAGTTCTGACGAAAGTATTGACGACTCATTGCAAATCACAAGCGCAGACACGCTCCGATTCAGCATTACAGACTTAGACGAATACGAGTTTGCTGAAGGCGAGTATCGAGTACGTCTTCATCTTGCTATCGATCAAGATGTCGATGCTGAGCAAACCTTCACATGGCCATTACCAGCAGAAGAGGCCCAAGACGTTGAAGCGAACGACAATGGGGACACAACTGTACAACCGGTTGTCCTTATCACAGGAATATGGAATGATGTCTCAACCTCTGACGGAACCTGTTGGATGATTGAAGATGCGGAAGAAAACATCCGTATGATGTCAAGTAATTCCATCGCAACTTGGAGCCCAGAACGAGGCGCTTCAGGTATGTACGAGGCTGTCCAAACCGAAGCCAGCACGCCATGCAGTCGATTTACAGCAGACAGTTATCAGATCCAATCTGTCATTGATGAGCAACCATTTGTTATCGAAGAGACCGTTACTGAAACTGAAGGTACAGAAAATATTGTTGTTGAGAATGAAGAGACCCTTCCTGACTGGGCTCCGCAAGCAGTTGCTGCTGTAACGATTGGTGCGCTTCTTTCGATGCTTGGCTTTGCTGCGTTCAACAACGAAGCACTACGTGTATCTGTTACGCTTTCAGGCCTCTGGATTCTCGGCCTCATTGGTCGAACTTCAGAGACGACTGATGGACGGTTCCAACGTGGACGACTCATGGGGTACTTGACGGCAAACCCTGGATGTCACTTCCGAGCATTGCTGTCAGCTCTCGATATGAGTAATGGGCAACTGTCCCATCACCTTCGTGTACTTGAGCAAGAAGAGAGCTTATGGAGACGTAAAGACGGTCGCTTAGTCCGCTATTATCCATTAACAAACAACCTTCATCCAATGCTTGAAGATGAGGATTTACCCGTTCCAATCCTAGCCCCAGATCCTCTTTCTCTACAAGGAAAGATTCTGCTGGTCCTCGATCAAGATGGCGAACTTGGAGATTTCCCAACGCAAGCGGAACTCGCCAAGCGACTCGATAAATCACAGCAATTGATTTCTCATCATCTTCGAACACTCGAGAAGTATGGCCTGATCGAAGGTCGTCGAATGGGAATGCGAAACCGATACAAACTCACCAAGGAAGCAATGTTCCTTCTCGAAACCAATGAAGCGTTTTTACGCAACGAGTTGACCTTCTGAAATCCCTTTGCTGGGGTGGATTGAAGAAGGAAAGCAGTAACGCAGGTTTGTCTAAGGAGTGGTGGTGATGTCGGACGAGCGTAAAACGACCGATGAAGTTGCATGGCAACAAGCATGGGATGACGCGGATGTCTTCATTGCAGAAAAGAACACGTCCAAACCTAAATTCTACTGTCTCGAAATGTATCCTTATCCATCTGGAAAGATGCATATGGGCCACGTTCGAAACTATTCTATCGGAGACGCTGTAGCCCGATATAAGCGAATGAAAGGATTCAATGTTCTCTATCCAATGGGATTTGATTCATTCGGAATGCCTGCAGAAAACTCAGCCATTGCTGAAGGCGGTCATCCTCATGACATTACTGAGAGAAACATGGCTTCGATTACAGAACAAATCAAGCGAATGGGATTCTCTTATGATTGGAATCGTATGGTTAAGAGCCATGATCCGCAGTATTACAAGTGGAATCAACTGTTCTTTACCCGATTCTTCAAGTCTGGACTTGCCTATCGAGAATATGCGCCAGTGAACTGGTGTGATTCCTGTTCAACCGTTCTTGCAAATGAGCAAGTCAAGGCTGGACGATGTTGGCGATGCAATGGACCTGTCCGCCAAAAGGACATGAGTCAATGGTTCATCGACATTACAAAGTATGCTCAAGAACTTCTTGATGGTTTGAAGACAATCGATTTCCCAGACAGTGTTCGCTCGATGCAAGAAGACTGGCTTGGTCGCTCTGAAGGTGTAGAAATCGAATTCGGAATCGAAGATTCAGATGAAACAATCCGCGTCTTTACGACACGTCCAGATACCCTATTTGGCGTTACATTCGTCACACTAGCACCCGAACACCCACTGGCTGAAGAATTGGTCAAAGGGACCGATTACGAATCGGATTGGAAAGCCATGTATGATGTCTATGCAAACATGAGTGAATTCGATCGAATCAAGAACCTCAACAAAAAGGAAGGCGTATCTCTCGGCAAATTTGCAATCCATCCATTGACTGGGGAGCGCATTCCAATCTGGGCTGGTAACTTCGTTCTCGCTTCGTACGGAACAGGTGCTGTCATGGCTGTTCCAGGACATGATGAGCGTGATTTTGATTTCGCTCAAACCTACGGCCTTCCGATTCGAAGAGTTCTCATTGAGAAGGAAGATGGAGATGCTTCGGAAGAACTTGACAAGGCCTTTACTGATGATGGGTTCATGGTGAATTCAACTTTAGATGGATTTGATGGACGCTACGGTGATGATGCAAGAGATGCGGTTGCAAGCGCTCTTGAATCCATGAACAAGGGCGAACGAAGAGTCAATTGGAAAATACGCCCATGGCTTATCTCCCGACAACGTTACTGGGGAACACCGATTCCAATTATTCACTGCAAAGACTGTGGAGCAGTCCCTGTTCCAGAAGATCAACTCCCGGTTGAACTTCCTCGAGATGTTGTCTTCGATGGAAAAGGAAATCCATTGGAAACATCCGCTTCGTTCCTCAACACAACGTGTCCTGAATGTGGAAAGGCAGCGCAACGCGAGACCGATACGATGGATACGTTTGTTGATTCATCTTGGTACTTCTTACGCTATACCGATGCAACCAACCATGATTCTTGGTATGAATCAGACATTGCTGATTACTGGATGAATGTTGACTTCTATTGCGGTGGAATTGAGCATGCACAAATGCATTTGATCTATGCTCGATTTTACACCAAAGCCCTTCGAGATCTTGGTTTCCATACCATTGATGAGCCATTCAGTGAATTGCTTTGTCAGGGAATGGTCAACAAAGGGGCTCCGTTCTGTGAAACCTGTTCCATTACACTCTCAGTTGACCATGCAGGATCACCATGCCCTCACTGCGATTCTCCATTGACGCAACGTTCTGCAAAGATGAGTAAATCGCTTGGAAACACCGTTTCGCCTGAACAGATGATCGAAGAATTCGGAGCAGACACTGTTCGACTGTTCATTCTCTTTGCTGCAAACCCAACCGCTGGCATGGATTGGTCAGATACTGCGCTCGAAGCAAATCATCGAGTTATGATGCAGTTGCAGACAATGCCTGAACAACTCCTCGCTTGGGATGGTGCTCCAAGTAGCATCGATGCATGGATGATGGCTCGACTTCGCCAACGTGTTCAACAATGGACTGATGCAATGGATCGATTCGATTTGAGAAGAGCTGTTGAATGCTCTCATTATGACATGGTCAAGGACATCAACTGGTACGTTCGTCGCGGTGGCGGAAATGCCGACGTTGGTCGAGAAGTTCTCGAAGCATGGACGCATATGATTGCAGTAGCAACACCTCACCTTGCTGAAGACTGGTGGTCCTATTTGGGAGGGGAAGGCCTTCTTGCTGCCAATACATTCACTGAGATGGAACCGTGTTCACTCAAAGATCAGGAACTCCTCGATGGAGAGACACTGATTCGAGACCTCCTTGAACAAGCGCGTAAGGTTCGCAGCGTTGCTGAACGTCATCTCGACGGAGAAGCAACTTCACTGACCATCGTTACAGCTGCTCCTTGGCGTTACGAAATGGCGGAAATGGCACTTCATCATCTTGCTGAAGGGAACAATGTCAAGTCGTTCATGGGAATCCTTACACAATCAGATCTTGCTCAAGGGGAACATCGTGGAGAGCGACTTGGATTCTGGAACAAGCGTATGCTCCCTCAAGTGTTCAAATGGGATGATGAAAAGAAGCGAGTCCTTCTTTCAAATCTTGAAGAGAACAGTATTTATCGAAACAGTACAGACTTCATTGCAAATGAACTCGGCCTCGATAACGTCGATGTTGTGCACGGTGAAAGCAAAGAGGATACAACTGGAAAAGCAGGCGTTGCGATTCCATTGTCTCCAGCATTCATCTATGCTTGAGTCTATTCTTCAGACGTACTTACATCATCGATAGGAGCTTCCATGACAAGTGGTTGAACCATCGGTTGAGGAACTGCAGGCATTGTCTTGGGTGCAGATTGTGGCTTTATTGGCTTGAATGTCATGAAACCAGCAACGATTGCAAGAAGCAAAGCAAGAACGATAAGAATCTGATTTATTCCGAACGAGGACGATTCTTCTCCACTCGAAGCATCATTGCTTACAACGATTTTACAGCCATCTGAATCAACTTCATCACCAGCAACCGTGACAGGACAAAGATCGTTCGCATTGAGAACACCATCTGAATCGGAGTCTGCTTGTTGAGCAGAGCAACCGTCGCCATCAACGATGGTACTCAGGGGTGTTCGCTCACACAAGTCCACTTCATTGAGGACACCATCAGCGTCATCATCGAGATCTTCTACACCATCGACGCATCCGTCTCCATCTGCATCTTGTGAAGGTAATACGGGGCCAATTAAGCCGCGTGGGCAGAGGTCGAAAATATCCTCAAATCCATCATTATCATCGTCAGCATCTTCTCCATCATCATGGCATCCATCTTGATCCCAATCGAGATCACGATCTGAAGAATTCCATCCGATGACACCTTTTGGACATTGATCAATTGGTGTTGAACTCATCATATCCAAAACACCATCATTGTCATCATCAAAGTCGTTGAGACTGTCAAGACAACCATCTCGGTCCCAATCGTTGAACACTTCTGAATTCCAAGAATCAAGATCTCTCGGACATTGGTCATTGGTGTTTTCAATTCCATCTCCATCTTCATCAGAATCACATGGATCCCCGAAATTATCATTGTCAAGATTCTCTTGACCTTCATTGATGATGGTTGGGCAATTGTCCATTTGATCGACTAAACCGTCACCATCGGAATCAAAGTCGGAACATCCGTCGCCTTCAACATCAGTCTGTGGAGTTGAAATCCATCCGATTGGACCTTTCTGACATGAATCGAGATGGTCGAATACAGTATCGTTGTCATCATCAAAGTCTTCATCTGAATCACGGCATCCATCGCTATCGTGGTCCGTCCATTGCGTACTCGACCAACCCATCTGGCCTCGAGAACAACCATCGAGGTCATCTGCGATACCATCGTTATCGTCGTCTGGATCACATTCGTTCCCGAGTTCATCGGCATCAAAATTGAGTTGCAATGAATTTTCAACCCTTGGACAATTATCTACTCCATCGAGAACACCATCGCCATCAATATCGGTTTCATAGTACCATACGCCACCATCATACCAGCCTACTGAAGTGATATTATGCGAACCAAAAGACCCTGAATCCTCGTATGAAAAGGCAACAAGTGAGCCTCCTTCGGAAGAAGGATGAATTTCATACACATCATCTTGGCCTGTGCTTCCACCAACCAAGGCCCATTCCCACGTACCTGTTGTATCTCTTTCTGCAAGGAAAATATCTGTTCCATAGTAACTCGTATCTTGATCGTAATCAGTAAGCACTTCTGTGCCAAGTGTGAATCCATATGTCATAACGCCGGCGAAAATGGATGATCCTGATGAAGTTCGATATGCAGCATTGAATGAATCATAACCGATACCGCCTTCAGTAGTCAGGCCATTCCAGAACCCAAGAGAATCGAGTATTGCGATGTAACCGTCAACCCATTGTGGGCTTCCAGTGTAATCATTTCCAAAGGATGCATTTCCTTCGAAGCTTCCAAACACCTGAATGGATTGATCAGCACCAGAGATACAGCCATAGGTTCGATCATCGTTTTCGCCACCAGCGTGTTGAAGCCATTGCCAATCATTCGCGTCGTACTTAGCAACAACGATGTCACTTCCTCCAGCAGATTCAATCGAACCAGATTCTTCAAAGGAGATTTCTCCTACAAAGGTCAACGCGATGAATGTTTCTCCATTCGAATTTTGACAAAAGCCACCGAATGGGTCTATGCCTAAGTCAGACATTGCAGTATGGCCTGATTCTAGAATCCCATTTTCATCAAACATCATCAAAGCAATACCTGGTTCAGAAGAGCCTAGGAAGATTGTTCCATTTACATCGAGCATATCACGGAAGAGGACACTAACATGGATGGTATCGTACAAATCAACATACAAATCGGTCAAAAAGAGATCTTGGCTGTTCCCAATCGATATTGCCCATATCCAGCCCATATCCATGTCGTATCGAGCAAGGAATGCATTGCCTTCGTCAAAATTCTCTTCTTTATCGAGAGGTGGTAATTCACCAAGAGTCATTTGGCATGCAAGGCCTGCACTACCCAAACAATAGCTCCCTCCAACAATGATATCTCCATCACTAAGCATTGCAATCGAGTCTACTTGGTCAACGCCAGAACTTCCAAAGGAGGTACTGAAATACCATTCATTGGATTCATTTGAGAACGCTAGAAAACCATCCTTGTCGTTGCAAATACCAGTTTCACAAATCTGAGTCGAATCATGACCATTTTCTCCAATCAGAATGGATGAAACAAACGTACCGCCTACGGCAACTGAATTATTGGATAAGGGTACGATGTCCGTAATCCAATCTTCACTAAAACCTCCAACCGACATAACCCAGCCCAATGTTGCATTGCCTTCTTCTGTGGAAGAGACGATTTCCATCTCCTGCAATTCAAGAGGCTGTGGTACGAAAACAGTTGCTAAAACAAGTATCATCAGAACAGAAACCGGTCGATACATGACTCTCTGAGACACTGCCACTTCATCAATTTGTTGCGACTTTGGTTCAACAAAAAACAACGATGTGTTCAAGGACGGTCGGCGTTCGTTGCCACATATGACACAACGTCGCGGCAACAATCGACGAGGTGGAGACAAGCGCCAACAGAAGAAGCGACGCTACGGTGGACCAAGAAAGGCGAATCTTATCGAGCAATCTGCTAAAGATATTGAAACATTCAGAACCAAGGCCAACAAACGCTTTGATTACGAATTTATGGGCGTTCAACCAATTGGATTTCCAGATGAACTGGAAGAGCCTAAGTCATTCAAATTTGAATGGAAATGCAATCCAGTAAACCTTGCTGATGAAGAGCGAATGGCAAATTATGTTGTTCGAAAAGGTGAATTCGGCTGGGTGGACGACGACCGTGTGGATGAAATCGCAGCGTTTGGAAAGTCAACCTCAATCGCAGTTGAACAAGCACTCTCTCTAAGATCGGCTCTACTCCAACAAAAGACAGTGTATGGGCATCATAGCATGAAGCGAAAAAGTACACAGATGCTTCGAGATTACAAACAAGGAACGAGTGTTGTCGAACTCTCAAAGAAATACGACTTTCCTCCAATGAACATATTCCGAACAATCCTTGCTGAGAAAGGATGGTCCAAAACGAAGATCAAGGAATCGTTCAAGGCACCTTCACGGTTTTCAGAACGAGAGCGTTCTGAATTTGAAAGTGCAGAAGAAGCAGACCGCGTATCAAATGTTGATCAAAGCGAAACCCATCTTCGAGCAGATCTTTTTGAAAACATACTCGCAGATTGGTTCGAAGAACAAGGTGTTCGATTACGCCGACAGCCGGAATTGGTCAAAGAGCAATCTGTTGATCATGGACGACCAAAGGTCACTCCGGACATCCTCTTCCTCGATCACGTATCCATTAATGGAGAACCTGTTGCTTGGATTGATGCAAAGCATTTCTACGGTGCAGATGTTGAATTCCAACGTAAGAAGATGAAGAAACAAATGATGCGATACATCGACGAATGGGGAAGTGGAGCGATTGTATTCCGCCACAGTTTCTCAGAGAATCTCTTCCTTCCTGGCGTTGTTATGTTGGATGCAAGCCCATTGGATTTGTCTGAACTCGATGCTCATTCGTGATTCATTCTCATTGGAGCGAGGGAGGTTTGCTCCACTCCAAATCCAAGTTGTTGAAGTTCAGAAGCAAGCAGACTGAGTGTTTCTTCTGTTAAGGGCTGGTTCAATTGAGTTGGTAAAAGGACACAAGATGTTCCGAGCATACAGAGACGAATTCGAATGTTTGCTTGAAGTTGATGCGTCTGAATGATCGAGCGAACCGATTCGAGTAGGTCACGACGCGTTGGTTCTTCGAGCATCTTTGAAGCAGTCGCAAATACTTGGGACTCTTGCAGCAATTTTGGCCAAACTGTTTCATCCCATTTCATTTCCGAGAGTGTGTTAACTGCAGTATCTCCTGCTCTTGTAATCGTCTTTTTCCAATCAGGATGATCGATGTATTCTGATGTATGTCTCGACCCTTCTGGTTTCCAAATAAGGAGAACTGGGGTTTGAACCCCAAAGCTTCGAGCATGACCTGGACTTGGAGGAGAGCCAGGTACTGTTCGCAATTCTACACCACCGACATAGAGGCCAAGGACATCGCCTAAACCACCTCGATATCTTCGTTCAATGTGATGTGAAATGCGGAAGTATTGTTCAATTGAGCCTTGATTGGTCATTTCAAAACAAGCAAGAGCTGTTGCGCATAGGCCTGCTGCTGACATACCAAATCCTTGACTTACTGGAAGTTCTAATTCAATGGTCAATGAATAATGAACATCCACTGGTAAAAGACGAGCATTTCGTAACTCATCAACAAGATCAACATACATTTGTGTTTGACCTTCAAAGGGTTCACCTGATGATGAAATAATAACTTCAGTACGGCCTTTTCCTTTGATTTCGAGAACATCACGTTGCCAACCAGCCATTTCTTGACCTTGTTCTTCTGGTTCGGCTTGTCCAATTGGTTCAATGGTTGCAACTACACCTTTCTCGAGACTCATTCCTGCACCGCGACTTCCTTGATTTCGAGGTAAGATTGCATCATCATGAATTGAGAACAGTAAGGTGATGTGACCACCGACACGAACTGTTGCCATAATGTGTCCACCTCATCAATAGGCATCAACATGGCGGAAAAATCCGCTGTTTGTAGGCTCAAGCGAAGGCTCGGGAGAGGTCTTCATTGATGTTCTGGAAACGAATCTTTAGTTCTTCAAGTGCAAGATTGAAGATGGTTGAACCAGCCATTGAACCGTCTGTATCGAAGGAGAAGACGAAACTTCCCTCTATTTGATTGAGAACGATTGCATCATCGAAGTCACCATCGCGTCCAGTTCCTGGACCGACTTGGTGAAGTGCTTTCTCAAGGTCAAGAACTGTTGCAATATCGGTGCACTTCTTGCTCTTGAACAACTTAGCATCGATTGGACGACCATCGGTTGTTGAAAGATCGAGTCCGAACAGAACGTCAGCCTTCTTTGGCTTCTTGAGTTCAGCTTCGTAAAGAGGCTGGAATGTTACTGCAGATGCTGAAGCCCACTTTGCGTGATCTCGACCACGTCCAAGTGTTGCGAATGCAATAAATTCGAGGAATTGGCCTTGAGCAAGGTACGTCAAAGGAATCGATTGCATCTCTTCAGAGATGTCAAACAATGGGTCTGAAACGTTCGTTAAATCTCCTGCACGAACGACTCGGTGAGGTTCGTCACTATCGGAAGATGGGCCTTGAACGTTGAGTGTGTAGAGGACTTGGCATGATGGGCAGCCTTTGTCATCTTCTGCAAGGTTCAAGCAGGTTTCACATTCATCAGGGAAAGCCATGCCTTCTTCAGGATGTGTTGGAATTGGAATCATTGCCAATCGGTGTGCAATAACTTCGTCAGGAAGTGCGTTGACCGATTCAAAGATTTCTCCACGGTTGTTGTCTTGGTTTACTCCGAGAGTAAACATTACTTTGCTGATAGCCATCTTTGGTACGTCGGCCATAATAGCACGACGTAGTGCGTTTACTTGTGCAGCGTCAGTTCCTTCAATCAGGATCTTGATACTGCTTCCTTTTGGCCATCCATCTACGATACTTGCCTTCATTTCAATTCCTCCGAATCAGACACGACGCCCACGACGTCCGCCCTTTTTCTTTGTTCCATCGTGAGCGATAGGTGTGACATCCTCAATTCGAGTGATGGTCATACCTGCACGAGTAAGAGCACGGATAGCTGCTTGAGCACCTGGACCAGTGTTGTTGGCTTTGTTGCCACCTGGTGCACGGTACCTGATGATGAGTTGAGTGAACTCCTTTTCCTTGAGTGTGTCAGCAAGACGTTCTGCAGCACGAGTAGCAGCGAATTGGCCACCACTGTCTTTGGAAGACTTGACAACTTGTCCACCGGAACATGTTCCAATGGTTTCAGCACCAGTAAGATCTGTTGCTGTCATGAGAATGTTGTTGTAAGAAGAAAAGATGTTGACGATTGCTCTACGAGACATCAAGCCTCACCCCCGTCTTCGACTTCTGCTTCTGCACTTGGTGCAACTTCAGCAGCCTCATTGACTTCATCAGCAAACGGTTGTGTTGCTTCTGGGTCAACTTCTTCTTCTGCGTACTCAGCCATTTCACGGCGTCCGTCAATTGCCTTGCGGATTTCGTGTTCTGGATTGTTGAGATCACTGGAAGGATGGTATTGAATGACTTCTTCCTCGTCACGGTTGACTGGGTATGAAGGAATGGTCACTTTTTGATCGCCAATGCAAATGTGGCCATGGGTTACAAGTTGACGTGCTTGCTTGAGAGAACATGCAAGTCCCTTGTAGTAAACCATTGCTTGAAGGCGTCGATTGAGAATAGTTTCAGCATTAAGTGAAAGAATATCGTCAAGAATTGCGTCCTTGCTGATGAATCCCTTGAGGTGAAGTGAGCGAAGAAGATCGTCCTTCTCACGCATTCCATGACCTTCAGAGGTGTCAAGTGTACCAATCAAGCGCATAGCTTGGCGTCGATGACGGCGAAGTTGGGACTTTGCCTTCCAGATTTCACGCATGTTTTTCAAGCCGTGATTTGCTTGGATGAGATGCTCTTCTTCGATTCGAGCCTTCTTCCAAGGATGTGGAGGAGTATCGAATTTTGGTCTTGAAAACTTTGGTTCACCCATACTAAATCACTCCTCATTCCTTCTTCCTGCTTACACCAAGTGTAAGTCCGCCACGACCATTGCTTCGTCCGCGTTGTCCACGAACCTTGTTACCGCTAGCGTGGCGAACACCACGGTAGCACTTCATGGTACGAAGACGGTTGATGTCTTCTTTGAGTGTAAGTTTGACTTCTTGACCGGTCAAGTGCATGTCGTTGCCGGTTTCGATGTCTGCTGCACGGTTAACCATCCAGTATGGAACAGTGTTAACGAAGTCTTCGATGGCAAGTCGAAGAGTTTCCTGTTGTTCCACTGTAAGATGTCCTGCCATTCGAGCAGGATCAAAACCAGTTGTGTTGCAGATTTGAATTGCGCTTCTTACCCCGATTCCTTTGACGGATGTTAGGGCTGAGGATAGCGGTTTTAGACCATCCATATCGGTATCTGCCATACGGAGAATGTATGAGAAATCATCTCCTAGTTCTTCTTCCTTTGATTTTGCCATTGAAGTTCACCTATACGATGCGACATGATGTCAAGCAGTTTTCCGACCAACAACCCCTATATCAAGACCGCGATGCAGGTGTCCGATTTCACTGGTCAGATTTTTCTCCCATCTGAACACAAAAAAGGAGGTGGTTTGAACTCGTATGTTTGGTCAAAAACGCCTTCCTTCGTCCTTGCCTTCTTTTCAGTTGGCGGTCGATATTACCCTGTAACTTTGGTTGTAAGGATGCATCAAGGCTCATTCGAATGGTCATTGCGGAGATGTCATTTTCCAGTGCCGTCGATACAATTTCATCGATGTTCTCTTCATCGAGAGGTTTGTCAAGAAGTTCAACGACTCTACCTGTGGCTTGAACAAATGGATGATGTGGATTCTTCAACGGTCCATTGTGATGGATACGAGGTCTTCGAGGCGATGAATCAGCCCATCGAACATTTGCTGCAGTCGACAATTGTTCTGAAATCCAAGCGTCGGCTAGGCCGGATTCAACAAGGGCAGCATCGAGAATCGTGACCCATTCGTTGCGTCGAGCAGTGAGCAAAGAGTGGTGCTCGGTTGTTGTTTCAACCTCGCGTTGTTCGATGACCGAATTGGCAGCTCCAACGGTTGGAGCAAGGCGAACAAAACGCTTACTGATGCCTTTGGTTGAGACGTTACCCAGCCACAATTCGAGTCGATCAACACGACCTCCTCCTCTTGACATCCACGTCCAAGTTCGCTCTATTCCTGGCCAGACCTCTTCAACCAGTGATTCGACTTCTTGTCGTCGTTCATCGGTCAATCGAGGTGAAAGATCAAGGACGATAGAAGGCCCACGTGAGGATTCAGCCAAGTACGGTTTCCACGCCTGGAAGACACTCGAAAGATTTGGTTGCATCTCATCCAATCCATGGGTGCGAGAATTTCGTGGCCGGGCTGGGTCAAGATGCAGGAACGAAATGCCCCCCATTGCTTCAATATCGACAGACTGAATCACTTCTTCGCTTGCTGTTCCATCACCTGCAAGAACGGATGAACGACGGTGCCAGCCTTGATCAAAGGTGTGGAAACGCTTCGCAATTGTGTTCAAATTCAAACAACTTGCAATCGCTCGATCACGGTCAAGTTCAATTCCTAATGCTGGCATTTTGAGTTGCGAAGCGTAGGCAGCCAACTGGATTCCTGAGCCACAGGCACAATCGAGGAGAACGCCTCTTGGAAGATTGAATTCTGCGACCGCTTTTGCTCGAACCATTGCCACTTGCCAAGGTGTAGCAAGGGGCTTTCCTTCACTCGCGTGATAGAAAGCAAGGTCGCTCATTGTTGCGTCAGCAACTGGCGGATGTACCGCTTCTTGTTGTGATGGGGTCAGGACTTCCATGAGAGCCACCTAGTTGGTAATGTCTGACCGTGAGAGAATACTCTCGAATGGAATTCCTGCCGCAGCAAACGCTTCGACGCCGCCTTCTTCTCTGTCGAGAATACTGATGACTGCAATGACCTTGCATGACGTGTTTTCGTGAATTCGTTCAACGGCTTTAATCGAAGAGCCGCCCGTTGTCGTTACATCTTCAAGAATGACAACATTTCCGCCTTCAGCAATCGAAGCGCCTTCGATTCCCGGAGGATTGTTGGTTTTTCTGCCGCCTCTTCCTTTCGGTGATTTGCGGACCATGAAGCCTTTACGCTTCTCGCTTTCAGCGCCTGTGATAACGATAGCAGTCAATGGGACTGCACCCAATTCAAGGCCTCCGACAAAGACTGGGTCGAGATCGTCAAGACGATGATTAAACAGCGTGGAGAGAAGGTTCGCCGATTCGGTATGCATCATCACTGGCTTCATGTCGAAGAACCAACGTGAGTTACGCCCAGATGCGAGTGTAAAGGCGTCATCAGAACCACCGTCAAGGAAAGCAAGTTCCCGAACCATCTCAACCAAACGCTCCCACTCGGGCATAGATTTCAACGAAGGGTGAACGCTCATGGTTCAATCGTGATGCATCTACCGCATGAATGTTCGGCTTGCGTTGAAGCAAAATAGTCCTCCGATTGCATCATAAAGTCTCGACATCGAAGGGTTGTTTGGGGGTCGTAAGTTGGGAGAAGAAACTCGAGCAACAGCGACTCTCGACCCATTGATTGGAGTCGATATTGACCGTCTGGAGAAGGAGATGGAGCAATACCAGAGCCTCTTGGATGAAGATGCTGACTATGCTTACAGAATAGCAGAAGAAGCTCGACAACAAAATCTTGACCCGAAACCATTTGTTGAAATTCCAAGAGCAAGTGATCTCGCAAGCAGAACTGAGAAGTTGCTCATCGAACATCTTGAAGCATATCCTGTCGCTGATGATATTCGCGAAATGCTTGCTGAACATGACCGTGAGACAACATCGATTATGATGGCTCAACGTGTTGCTAAGGGATTTCGAGAACAGGGATATGACATGGTCAAATCCATTGATGTTGGACTCCGAGTTGGCCTGGCAATTCTTACAGAAGCCGTTCTTGTTGCTCCTCTTGAGGGGATCAGTGAAGTGCGCCTGTTGAACAACTTGGACGGTTCGCCCTTTGTTTCAGTTCACTTTGCAGGGCCGATTCGTGCTGCTGGAGGTACTGCTCAAGCTCTTGCCGTACTCATCGCTGACATGATTCGACGAGAACTCAAGGTTGGACCATATATTCCAAGCGATGGTGAAGTCGAGCGAGTGAAAGAAGAATTCGGTTTATACAGAGGGAATCTTCAGTATCGACCTTCTCCAAAAGAAATTGAAGAAATTGTACGTGCTTGTCCAGTTATGATCAACGGAGAATCCACAGAATCGATCGAATGTGCCGGTTATGGACGTGTTCGAAACATCGACGAAGCCCGAATACGCGGTGGTGTGTTACTGGTGATTGGAGAAGGGATGTGTCTCAAGGCTCCAAAAATTCAGAAGCATACTGAACGACTCAACGTTCCTGGATGGGATTTCATCTCCAAATTCGCTTCAAAGGGCGAAGATGAGGGTGGTTCAAACGATCCTGATGCATTCAAGAGTCGAAAGGTGCAACCGATTGACAAGTTCATGAAAGACATCATCGCAGGACGTCCTATCTTTGGAGGGCCTCAACAACCAGGTGGTTTCAGACTTCGTTATGGTAGAGGACGTCCTTCCGGCCTTGCTGCTGCTTCACTAAATCCTGCATCGATGTTGGTTCTTGATGACTTCATCACCGTTGGAACACAAATGAAAATTGAACGCCCTGGAAAAGCGTGTGCAGTGACTCCAAGCAATGATTCTGAAGGGCCATACGTGGTCCTTTCTTCTGGTCAATTCTTACGAGTAGATGAAGCGAGTATTATGCAAACAATACGGCCAGATATACGTTCAATATGGGACAATGGAGAGATTGTCATTGGATATGGGGAATTCATGGAGAACAACAAGAATCTGGTTCCAGCAGGATACACAACGGACTGGTGGGCAAGCGATCTCATCGATGCTCTACGAACTCAAGAAGATGTGGAGGCTTTCGTCAAAATCTGCGATTGTGGCAAGGATGTACCCGAAGGCATTCCAGGAGTAGCAACCTATGAGAGTGCCTTTGAGCAGTTTCATATTCGCCGACGATGGCACCGGTTCTTGTCTCGTATGACTGTGGATTGGAATCAAGCATCATCAATTGCGGAACGATGGCGCACGTCTTTACCCCCTCCTCACAATCCATGGTTCCTCGACCTTCCACTCGAATGGGTTCCAAACGTGATTAAAGCACTTCAAAGAGGAAAGGTGGAAGATGCTGGTAAAATGCCTGATTCATCGCCTGAAAATCCATTCAGTGCTTCGAAATGGTTGCGTTTCACTGGTGCGGCCTCTGGATGGGATCCCACTGAAATGGACAAATTACAACCCGAATCAATTCCTCCTGTTTCTGAACTTCAACCCATTGGATATGACCTTCTTCCTGAGGAACCAATCTTCCAAGAGACGCTCCCTGAAGCATGGACGTTCATGCAACACGGTCTGCTCAAAGGAGCCTTGCTGCTTCTGGGAATACCTCATCACCATGAAGGAGACGATATTGTTGCTACATGTGGCTGGCAGGCTCTACTCAATGGATTTGGTTTCACCACCCGCAAGTCGGAACTCCACCAACTCATTGACCTTGGAATCAGTGTAGAACAACGCATCCTGGAACTACGGGATTGCAATACAGTGCTTCGTGCTGAACGTGCTCGGCTGTTCGCTCTTGAGAAAGAACGTTCCACCATCCGAATCGCTGCAGAGACCGAAGCACGTCAACGTGGTTTAGGTATTTCAGAAACCGATCAAGTTGGAAAGGAAGCTGCTGAATCAGTACCCGATGAAGGGCCTGAAAATGCATCTCGGTACAAGGCCTCACAACGCATGCATGATGACCATGAAGTGGATGGCCTTCTCCCTCTTATTCGTGAATCGTCTACCTTGCGCTGGGAACATGCGGCTCCGCAACGCGTCGGTTGCAGAATGGGCCGTCCTGAAAAATCGGCTCCCCGTGAAATGTCTCCTCGCTCACACACACTCTTCCCTATCGCTTTGGAAGGAGGCAATCAGCGACTCATCGCCAATGCTGCCGGTAAGGGTTCCATTCGAGTTCAGATGGGTAAACGATTGTGTTCAAAATGTGGAAAGGATTCACCGTTCATCACATGCCATCATCGTGTTGTTGACAGCGATGGATTGCCCAAGATTGGAGAAACATGTGGCGGGCGAACCGACATGCGTGAATCGTCGAGTAAAAGTCGTCGTCGAGGAGAAATGCAGAGCGTTCCAATTGAAGCAATTCTGGAAGACGCACAACTTCGTATCGGAATGACCCGATTGCCTCAACAAGTCAAGTGTGTCAAGGAACTTAAGAGCAAGAATCAGACTCCAGAAGCCATCGAAAAGGGTCTTATTCGAGCGAAATATAATCTCCCCGTATTCCGTGATGGCACCATACGTTTCGATATGAGCGATGTCCCAGTAACACACTTCACTCCTAAGGAAATCTATGTTGATTGGAAGCGACTTCATGCTCTTGGATACACGCATGACTGGGAAGGAAATCCCCTCGAGCGAGATGATCAAATGTTGGAATTGTTCCCTCAAGATTTCATTGTCGCTAAAAACGCAGCAGATTATTTCATCCGCACTGCTCAATTTGTCGATGAAGTCCTGGTCAAATATTACAAGATGGATCCGTACTATAATGCAACGACGAAAGACGATCTTGTTGGACAACTCATCTGTGCCCTTGCACCGCACACATCAGGAGGCGTTCTGTCTCGAATCATCGGATGGGCGGATTGTTCTGGTGGCTATGCTCACCCATTATTCCATGCTGCAAAGCGCCGTAATTGCGATGGTGATGAAGATGCGATTATGTTACTGATGGATGGATTATTGAACTTTAGCCGTGAGATCTTACCTGCAAATCGTGGTGGTCAAATGGATGCTCCGCTCGTCTTAACAACGCGTCTTAATCCAACTGAAATCGACAAAGAAGCTCTGAATGTTGATTCTGCTTGGTTCTATGAACGACAGTTCTACGAAGCAACATTGAATCAACCTCATCCAAAAGATATTGCTGACAGCATGGACTTTGTTGAACGACGACTTGGAACCGTTGCTGCAGTTCGTGGCTATGGATATACGCACGATTGCGAACGAATGGACGAAGGACCTGAACTCTCTGCTTACAAGACTCTTGCGACCATGATTGACAAGATGAATGGACAACTAAATCTCTGTCAGCGATTACGAGCAATCAATGCTAGAACCGTTGCGTCATCTGTTATTCGATCTCACTTCCTTCCAGATTTACGTGGTAATCTCAACGCTTACGGGCGACAAAAGATTCGATGTTTGAAGTGTGGAAATTCGTATCGAAGAATGCCATTGGCTGGCCATTGTATTCAACCTGAGAAGGTGGGTGGTCGCGGGTTATCCGCTCACGGCGTGGCTCGAAGTGAGGGCGGTCAATGTAACGGAAAACTGGCTCTAACCGTTTCAGAAGGAGCTGTTCGAAAGTACATCAAAGTTACAAAGCACGTCATGGATACATACGGGGTGGATACCTACACTCGTCAAAATATGGAATGGCTAGCAGGAAGTGTTGAATCGCTGTTCAGCAATGACCGAGCAAAACAAATGTCACTTTCAGATTTCTTGTGATGACGACATAATCGGATCTCTCCATGGTGAGTCATTGGCTTCATCCGCTTCTGGCATGCCAGCGCGTGTTTTTCTGAATTCACGCGGTTTATCTTCCTTGACTACTGTTTTTTCGTTGTATTTTGAAACAACCTTACGAATGCCTACTTCGCCAAAGGCGACCGCTACAAGCAAGATTGAGAGGATGAGATGGCCCCAGATTGCAATCGGTGCAAAGGGTGCAACATCCAAGGTTTGGGTTGCAAGAATGTTTTCTCCAATCGTTGTTTGAAGCGTATATTCACCCGGAGGTAATTCGGCGTCTAAGGAAACAAACTCGTTGGTTTGGCCACTCCATGAAAGGACAACTCCCCCATCTTCATTCACAAGTTGCCATGAAACATCTTCAATCCTTGAAGCATCGTCAACGTGGACAAAATTTGATTGTATCTCAATTGGAAGATTTGCATCACTTCCAAAAACTGGCTGGAGAGAAACTTCACGATTGGCTTGGAATTCATGGTCGATGTCGTTAAGTTCCTGAGAAGCAACGTTGTTTGAAACGTTAGCCCAGATGATATTTATGATGAGAAGCGCAAATACCCACATCCCAATATTGATAATTTTACGTGCCTCCATAGTATCAACACATCAATCATAGTTTATCAGTTGGTGTTCAACTCCCAAACGAATCATTGCCTCATTCATCCACTGTAATTTGTCCAACTTAGCCATAGGATTCGTGGCCCCGGACCACATTCCAACTTTTTGTGTTGAAAATCCTAAGCATTGAATTTGACCTAGATTCAGACCCATCGATTGAAGAAAACAAAGAGCACGATCTCCGTCAGTAAATCCTCCTGGATTATGCATTCCTGAAAACGATGTTTTCGTTTGATGTGTTAATGTAAGAGATGGAACGACTTCCATTTTTGCCCATTCGGCACATAGCCTCGTCCAAGTTTCCAGATTATCTCCATGTGCATGCAAGACGATGTGAACTGAAGATTCGATGGCGCGTTGAAGGTGTTCTGCCCCATCTCCATCGCTTACAACACAGAGTACTTTGGAAAGATCGTCAACTGCTCCAACCGCTCCATCAGCAGCGATGAATCGTGCTCCTGGGCCGTAGTCAGCGGTTCGAATCTTCTCCGAACCTGCGCCTATGACATAGAGTTGGTTTGCTGCATGAAGGTTTTCTCGAAGGGCTCTTGTTGCCTGCTGGCGTTGATCAAAACTCCACTCTTCACGGCCAAACGGTTGTGGCTTGGAAAACAAAGATTCCATTCGTTCTGCCGACTCTACATCGTTTTGAATCGAGTACCCAAATGCTTCGCGAACCTCGTCTTGTAACGCAAGAAGAGGCTCTAACACATCGTTGAACACACCCTGTCCTAGAGGGAGATGTTGAAGAAAGGTTTGGGTTGTCAAGTTCATATGGTATCGGGTTCATTCGTCTGATGTGCCCCGACCAACACGTCAACCAATCGTCACTGATGAGGTGACGCTTGCGCGCTATCCATTCTTGCCTCAAGCAAGTGGTTGGATACAAAATATGGCTGCTAAGCATAACATTTCATTGGATGATTTAATCGATGGTCCGCTCATGGAATCAGCCCGTAAGCGAGCCCGTATTCGATTGGTTGATACCGTTCAGTCCAAGGAAGGGGTTGAGTTGAGTGGCGGCGACATCCACACTGAAGAAGGGCGATTGATTGAAGCATTCTCATTCTACTATGCTCGGCTTGTCATTTGCGCTTCAGAGGATGAGCGTCTTCTCGCTCGATGGGCTCAAGCAGAAGCTGCCAGAGCAGAACATCTTCTGATCCGAGATTCTGCAAATCTTGAAGCGATTGCCCGCACATACATCTCTGTACTCGACAAAGTTGAGAGTGGGAATGCATTTCGGCGAAACATTGCTTCTTCAGATATTCAAGCGTTAAGACAAACCAAAGATGGCTTGGAATGGAGTCTCGGTCTTTCAGATTTTATCGAGGTATGCCCTCGTATTACAGGAAATCGCTGGAGGCTTCCGAATTGTGACGTGGAGAATGGCATTGTACGACTCCATAATGAAAACAAATACAGTTCAACTGCAAAACTCGCTCGGCTGTTACGTGAACACATTAAGTCTGATGTTGAACGCGAAGGGGTTCAAAAAATGGCAGAGGTAACAACTGATCTAGCCATCCGATTAGCAGAACCTGTTGGTATGGTTCGGAATCTCTTGAATCAGAAAACCAGTGAAGCAATCGCCTTGGTTGGTGCAGAAGAGGAGGATTGGCCGCCTTGTATGAGAAAGGCAGTGGCGGACCTATCCGCTGGTGTAAACCTCAATCACTTTGGACGACTGTTCCTTGCTTCCATGGCTGCAACATTAGCATTACCAAAGGAAGCATGTGTTGATTTCTTCAGAGGAGCACCCGATTTTAGTGAAGGTACAACTTCCTATCAAGTCGACCACGTCTATCAACACGAATACACGCCATCGAGTTGTTCTAAGTTGAAAGTAAATCACAACTGTCCTGTTTTACCAGGGGATAACAGGTTATGCGATCAGCCATGGCTTGACCATCCACTGAAATACATTCGCGCTACTCAGCGACGAAAGCAACGTGAGCAACAAGCACAAGCACCTCAAGAACAACCTCCAACAGATTCAGAGCAAACAAGAGTTTGAAGTGGAGGAACGCATACCATTGAACAGGGAGAGAAATGACACGAGTACTTGTCCTGACTGTTGACCGAGACAATGATCTTGGAATCAAAACCTCGATTCGAGGTCCTGTCATTGGTCGCAGACAAGTACTTACTGCTGCTCTCAAGCTTGGTATTGCTGACCCGGAAGAAAGCGATACTAACGCTATTCTTGGCGCTCTCTCTCAGCACGATTCTCTGCTCGAAACAGGTGGAGAAGACGATGAAGTCGAGGTTGCAATCCTTACCGGTGATGAAAAGGTCGGTGTACGTTCAGACCGTGCAATTGCAGCTCAATTAGAAGAGGTTGTTTCAGCCTTCCAACCTGATGAGGCCGTCTTAATCACGGATGGAGCAGAAGATGAATCTGTTCTTCCAATCATTCAATCTCAAGTTCGAATCGACCATGTCCAAAAGGTCATTGTCAAGCAATCAAAGGGTATTGAAGGGACCTACTATTACATCGTAAAGGCGCTCGAAGATCCAAAATGGAGAGCCAAGTTCATGATTCCATTTGGATTGGTTCTTGCAATCTTTGGCCTGGGTATTATGCTGCCAAACGAGATTGGTGGCATTGTCATCGGTGCCCTTCCATTGCTGCTCGGTTTGTTCATATTCGCAAAAGGTGCTGGTATCGAAACAACCGTCAATCGAGTTGTTCAGGAAATGCGAGATAACGCAGATGCTGCTATGTTTTCCTCTCTCTTGTGGACTGCAACTGTCTTCAGTGCGATCTTTGCAGGTGCTGAGGGGTGGCAAACATTCGATGATCTCGTCGATACTGAAACAACATCAATTCTATGGATGCAAGTTGCAAATTCTTCCCTAGCTTGGATTGTTATTGCTTTCCTCACTTCAACAGCCGGGTTCATGCTTTTGCGATTGAAGCGCGGAAGTTTCTCAGGTCAGTTGCTCGTTTTGAGCATCTTTGGCATGGTCGTCTATTCCTTCGTCAACACCGCTCTTCAAATTGCCATTGATATCCTGAGTGGAAATGATTACGAATTCAACGTTACGAATATTGGAAACACTCTCTCCATACCGCTTGCCTGGATTGTTGCACTATGGCTCACTATGACCATTGTCAAGGGACTGAAAGCCAAGCAGGCTCAATCCGAGCGCTACTGGGGCATCTGATCAAAGTACAAACTTTGGAAGGTGTCGGGCAATTGTGCTATGGCTGACAACGCCAGCAAGCACACCATCATCATTGACAACTGCAATTTGATTCAAGTCGTGAGTTAACATAAGTGCCCCTGCTTTGAGAAGAGGTGTTTCAAGACGTACTGTCATTGGAGGAAGGTTGACGAGCTGTTTTGCTTCAATGCCATGCATCCAAGCAATTGAACGATTAACGGTCTTTCTTGAGATGAGTTTCAAGACATCAATGGCATGAATACGACCCATTGGGACGCCATCACGATTGACGATGAAGAGATGATCTAGCTCTTTCATAGTCATCGCTTCAAGGACATCAGCCATTGAAGCAGTGGAACGGACTGCTCGAGGTTTTTGCATGACTTCTTCACAGGTAAGTCTACGAACATCAAGTCTGTTTTTACCAGACTGCTTTCGTACGCTGTTGCTTGTTTTTCGTCGATTAAGGCTTGCCATATCTTACCCTTCTTGTCCTGCGCCCCACTGGTAACCCATATCAAGGCTTGTACGGCTATCCCTTCCGGATTACAGTATATGAACTCCGTAATCAGGTTCCGAGAACAAAACTCCTCAAACCTCAATACACAAGAGTTGAACGGCGTTGTATGAGTTCAATCCCAGTCGACGTACTAACTCGGATTTCTGGCCTGCAAGGGTATGAGCGTCAACTCGAAGTTGCATCTGTTGCACAACAATACGGAATGGCTCCAGAAGAGGTCGAAGCGATCGCAAAACGCTTTTCAAAAGGAACTCCTCAGTCATCAATGGCTGGATTCCAACCGGTAGCGAACAAAGAAGTCCCACAGATTCCTACGCAGGCACAAAACATACCTGTGAATCAAATGCGATTCAAATACGATCCTACAGATGGTGCAAAGGAGCGCCGTTCTCAAGTCGACCAAGCCATTCTATGTCCTGCATGCGGCGTTGCCTTAGGCATACCAAGTCAACGACCGATCAAGGTCACGTGTCCACAATGCCTCCATGAGGCTCTGTTTCAATGAAAGGAAGTGAATCCCGATGAGCCTCCCTACAACACCTCGCCTTTGGCCGTATGAGCCTCTCAATTCACCACTTCCACTACCACAACAACCTGTTATTTTTTCAGAGGATGAATTGTTTTGGATCGAAGCCGAAGCCATCGAAGCAGAGTCTATGTCAGTGGATGAATTAAGGAATACCGTCTCAGATTGGAAATCTGCATCAGGAGATTCAATCGATTCGATTCTATCCACACTCGGCGCTCCATCCATGCAAGAACGACGACTTATTCTTCTGATTGGAGAATTGGCTAATCCGTCTCGCTTGTACGATATCGGTGCAGGCCCAATGCCGATCATCAACGTTCGAATAGACGATGTATGTCGTACTTGGAACGATACACTGGATGCTCGAATGGTTCAACCTGGCGTTCATCACATCACCTTAGCTCGAACGCAAGGATGGTGGGAATCAACGCACCTTGGCTTTGCAACGCTACCTCAAATTCGACAACTGATTGAGTACCTTGGCGATGGTTCAAGAATCAAATGGAAACCTGCAAAACTTGCTGAAGGTTCACTCCATGTTCTTCATGATACTACAATGGAAGCACCAACAATTGATGACATCCAATGGGATGGAACGGTCGAGTTAGTCGAACGTGAACGCCCTGCATTTGATGGACCCGAACTCCCATTTGAAGAAGTCTTTACGCCAATTCATACACTCGCAGGATGCTACAACCATCGAGGACGATTTGCTCGATGCATTCATTATTTGCAACGCTCATTCCATGACAATATCTACCGCAGAGGATCAGCCCGAGTGTGGAGTGATGTCATTTCTGTAGTAAAGAAGTAGAATTGATGAGAACAATGCTCATGAGGCACGAGGCCTTGGCAAGGACAAGAGGGATTCGATGATCATCGCACCAAGTGTTCTAACAGCAGACCTTGCAGCCCTAGGAAATGCTTGTCAAGAAGCCGTTTCTGCTGGACTCGATTGGCTTCATCTCGACGTTATGGACGGGAACTTTGTCCCGAATCTTACCTTTGGCCCACCGGTCATCAAGCAATTACGAAAGCACCTGGGAGATGGCCCTGTATTCGATGCTCATCTGATGATTGAGAATGCTGAAACTATGTATCAAGATTACATCGATGCTGGTTGCAATCATCTTACGGTCCATGTGGAGGCTGTCACGCATCTTCATCGACTCCTTCACGCAATTCGGGAAGCAGGTGCAGGGGCTGGAATCGTTCTGAATCCAGCAACACCCGTTGACATTGCTTTGGAAGTCCTTCCTGATGTTGATCTCGTTCTAATTATGAGCGTTAATCCTGGCTTTGGAGGACAATCGTTCATTCCAACTGTTGAGGCTAAAATCCGTAAACTCCGCAAAGCTATCGATGAACAAGTCGCTGCTGGTGGACGAGATGTGCAATTACAAATCGATGGTGGCGTTAAGACACACAACATTGCTATGTTGAGAGAATGGGGCGTTACCAACGCAGTGGTCGGTTCGGGGCTCTTCAATGATCGAGGGAGTGTTGCTGACAACCTTACAACGCTTCATGAAGCCCTCAATGTCTGAGTGATTTGATGCGAATCCTGTTGGTGACATTGCTTCACCCCCTTCCAACAAATGCTGCAAGAGGCACATTCGTAGCAGATCATGCACAACTCCTACGTGACTCAGGGCATGATGTGCGTATCGTCAACCCCTTACCGCGTATGCTCCAGTACATGGAACAACGTCGCTCAACACTGACAGGTGTTGCAAAATCACCTAAGAAATTTGAACATAATGGATTTGAAATCCTCTCTCCTCGATTCATTGCACTTTCCGACCATCCTTACCCTTCCCTTACCTCAAGAAGTATACGTAATCGAAAGAAAGCCATCGAATCTTGGCTCGGAACTTGGCGCCCAGAACACATTATTTGCCATACACTTTGGCCGGTTGGAGAACTTGCAAAGTCCCTCGCAAAGCGATGGAAGGTCCCTTGGACCGGTGTTGTTCATGGCCATGATGTTGATGTTGGCCTCGATCATTCAACTATCGGAAAAAGAATCCGTTCGATGATGGAATCTGCTGATAACATGGTCTTTGTCAGCCAAGGATTGAAGCGATCTTCAGAGAAAAAGAATGTCTTACCAAAGGTTTCCTTTGTCATCCCTTGTCACTCTGAAATGGATGCTGAGTGGGCTCGTCCAATGAAACCATGGAAGGGAAGGTGGAGAAGAGAGGCAATCGATATTCTGTTCCCTTCTGATCCTCGGCGCCCCGAAAAGAACAATTTACTCGCGCTTCAAACAGGCGAGATTCTCGAACATCGTGGATGGATTGTTGGAATGACAACACTAAAGCAACAACCACGTAGTATCGTTTGGGACAGAATGATTGTCGCAGATCTTACACTGATCACCTCTCACCGAGAATCTGGACCTCTCGTTGCCAGAGAGTCGATTCTCTGTGGTACACCTGTCGTTTCAACGAACGTCGGCGATGTAGGAACATATCTCCCAACTTCTCTCGTCATTGATGAAGCAACACCAGAGTTACTTGCTGACGCCTGCGAATCCGCACTCGAAATAAATTGGATCAAAAATCCAATCACTCTACCTCGGAAGTTTTCTCAGGAATCTGTAAGCCAACAGTGGTCTTCATTGCTTCAAGGGCTTGAGGAAGAAGAATGAATAATGGAAGTCCTGAAAGCGCCCACCAAGACCGTTCAGAGAGCGCAAAACACGTCACAAACACAAGTGCAATAGTCAGAACCCATTGCAAACCTCGACTCTTGAATTCGCTCCATCTCTGACTCAAACCAATGCCTGCAAATAGCATGATGAATGTCGAAGCGACCGAAGCATAAGCAGCCATCTCAAGAGCGGTTCCAACACTCCTATCAGCTCCCCAATTGATCAAAAACCATCCAATCAGTGTTGCCATGATCACAACAAGAGCGATGAGACTGGTAAATCTCCAAGGTCGAGTTCCTGCTTGTAGAGATGTGTAGGAGGGAACACTCAGTACGGTCATAGCCCAACCTGCGAGTAAAAGCATGAAGATGTCTTGAGCTGAAGCGCCAAGGCTACCATCAAAATATTCAGATGGAAATGCAATTGGAAGCAAGAGTGTAACAATACCTGCCCCTGAAACCAATCCAATCGGCACTAAGCCAAAAGCAATGGATTCAACTCGATTGAGATGCCCGTTGTAGAGTGTTTCATCATCACGAGAAGCTCCAAGGACGGGAAGTAAGGCGGCCCTCATCGCTTGAGGAATAAGTAGCCCTGCAAGCCAAGCAAGTTGAGCAACGTGGAACAGCGCTACTTCTTCGAGTCCTAATTCAACTGAAAGAATGAATTTCTCTATTCGAATAACATACGGTAAGACGCCCAATGTAATCGCAAAAGGAAGGGCTGCGATGAGGAGTGATTTCTTATTCTCCCAAATTGATCCTAATTCTTTGAATTCTGTTTTCTTAACCTGATTCACATTTGCGACTCGATATGCGCCCCATAACGCAAGCAAGCACCCAACGCTTGCACCGATTAAAAAGACAAGCGCATACCAGACAACATCAGTTGAAGATGCGTAATAGAGAGCCCCATATCCAACAGTAGTTACGCC
>OBPB01000048.1_pt1 | contig 29345 bp, 29 predicted proteins | sample 1534631 | NCBI WGS metagenome assembly OBPB01 (sample SAMEA3275471, study PRJEB22092) | marine metagenome | biome: Marine environment; feature: Belgian marine environment, sample taken at 3 meters depth; material: Sterile flask | collected 2014-06-24T18:06:27+00 | depth 3 m
TACTAATGAAACTAAAATTAAAATCGATTTAAATTTAGACGGAACTGGTAAAAGTGATATTTCAACAGGAATTTCATTTTTTGATCACATGTTAGATCAAATTGCACGTCACGGTCAATTGGATTTAGTTGTGAATGTAATAGGTGATTTAGAAGTTGATGAACACCACACTATTGAAGATACAGCAATAGCACTAGGTGAAGTTTTTGCAAAGACTTTAGGAAATAAACTAGGCATAGAACGTTATGGTTTTTATTTACCAATGGATGACTGTTTATCTCAAGTTGCTATTGATTTTGGTGGACGAAACTGGTTGGTGTGGGAAGCAAATTTTAAACGGGAAATGGTTGGTAAAATGCCTACAGAAATGTTTTTTCACTTCTTTAAATCGTTTACAGACGGTGCTAAATGTAATTTAAATATTAAAGCCGAAGGCACCAATGAACATCACAAGATAGAATCAATTTTTAAAGCTTTTGCAAAAGCCATTAAAATGGCTGTAAAGCGCGATGTTGAAAAAATGATTTTACCATCTACAAAAGGGGTATTATAATGAAATTAGTGATTTTAAATTATGGAGTTGGAAATATTAAAAGTATTCAGTTTGCTTTTGATAGGTTAGGAGCAGTTGCGATGGGGCTATGAACGCCTTCGTGACTCCTTGAAAGACGTCGATTACGATGCCATCGTTCTCCTGTCTCCGCACTGGCAGACCTATGTCGGCACTCACTTTTTGGGACTTCCAAATTTCAAGAGCCTCTCCGTCGACCCTGTGTTCCCGAACCTTTTCCGATATCACTACGATCTCAACATAGATGTTGACCTTACCAGAAAAATCCACGACAAGGCTGCTGAGGCGGGTTTGGCTGTGAAGATGATGGAGAATCCAGACTTCCGTGTCGACTATGGCACCATCACCACCGGTCACATGTTTAACCCTGGATGGGACAAGCCACTCGTCGTGGTCTCTAGCAATCGTTCGCGTGATTACTACTCGGTGGAAGTCATGCAAGAAATGATGATTGAACTGGGGCGAGTTACACGGGAAGCCATTCTCGAAAGCGGGAAAAAAGTAGTCGTTCTTGCGAGCAATTCACTCTCTCACCGGCACTTTACAACCGAGTCTGAAATCCCTGAAGACATGAGTAAAGAGCACATCACCAGCCACGCAATGCATCTTTGGGACATGCGAATGATCGACTATATCCGCAGCGGACAAGCGCAGCGAATCCTCGATGAAATGCCGGAATTTACTGAACAAGCCATCGCTGAGAGCGATGGTGGTGGTCTTTCATGGCTGTTGTCGACGCTGGACACGCCGACATACCCTGGGATTCTGCACGGCTATGGGACCATCATCGGGACAGGTAACGCCATTGTCGAATGGCCAGAACGCAACCATAAGGAGGCATCACAATGAGTGAAGGCGGTATTGTTGGTTCGTTCATCGTTCCAGTCCATCCCCACACTGTCTTGGTGCCGGAGCAAAACGAAGGTTGGCAACGCTTGCGCAACGCTTTCGACGAAGCGGCTCAACGAATCAAAGATTCAAACGCAGACCTTCTCGTCATCTACTCCACCACATGGCCAAGCATCATTGGTCATCAAATTCAAGCCGATCCAAACCCAGAATGGGTGATGGTCGACCACGATTTCCACGATTTAGGCTCGATTCCGTATTCATTCAACATTGATTCGGAGTTCGCTCACGCATGGGACGAAGCAAACAAGAAGCGAGGCCTCAAGTCTCGCACGGTCAATTACACTGGCTTCCCGATCGATGTCGGCTCAGTTGTGGCGCTCAAACTCCTGAACCCGGAGAATGCAATTCCAGCCGTCATCGTCTCCTCCAATGTGTATGCAAACCGGTCCGAAACAACGGTTCTCGCCAAATCTTGCCTTGATGTCATCAAAGCAACGGGCAGGAAAGCAGTGGCCGTTACAGCAATGTCTCTCTCAAACCGCATGTTTACGACGGCAATCGACCCCAAAGACGACAAAATCCATTCCCTCAAAGACGACGAATGGAATCGTAAGATCCTCGAATTCCTTGGTGAAGGTCGCCTTGAGGATGTAGGCCAACTCTCCCGTACGATTCACAAGCAAATCCGCGTCCAAAAGGTCGTTGCGTTCAAACCAATGTGGTGGCTTGCAGGCATGAACGAGAACCGTAACAACCTAACCGGTGACGTGCTTGCTTACGAAGCAATTCACGGCGCTGGAGGCGCTGTCGTCCACCTTGATCCAACGCCATCAGGTGCCGGTGACAAAGAATACGACGAGGATGATGTAGAATTTTTCAGCGGTGAGCGAAATGTGCTCGATGCAGAAGGAGATGCGCCTTCATTTGATGCACAACTCTCCCAACCGCAACAAACCGCGACTTCTTCGGGCCCAGCATTATGGGAGCCAACCACAGGTGAGTCATCGGTCAACAGCGATGCTGCACCCAAACCTGTTGGCATGTACCCTCACGCACGACGAGTCGGCGACCTGCTCTACCTATCCGGCGTTGGACCTCGCCAACCCGGCACGAATGCAATTCCCGGTGGACCAATCTGTGACGAACAAGGTGCACCGCTCAACTACGATATCAAAGCCCAAACAAAGGCCGTTGTCGACAACATCACGAGGATTCTCGAAGAAGCCGGTGGCTCAATCGACGATGTGCTCGATGTGACCTCGTTTTTGGTTGACATGGATCGGGATTTTGCTGGTTACAATGAAGTGTGGGCAGATACGCTCGGCAAGGTTGGACCGACACGGACCACACTTGCCATCCGTGCGCTTCCAACTCCAATCGCCGTTGAGATGAAAGTCATCGCCAGAGCACCCAAAGAGAACTGATTACATCAGCACAATTCGTGTGTGCAAACTGGTGGAGTGAAGTACCTTCGATCTTCCGGATTGAACGTGTCCAGCTGCAGTGTTGAGCCTTCTCCTTCCTGAACGAACACCACTGATGAGGTGCTGGCTGGAAGGTAATCTTCGCCCGTGGAGAGCAGGCTCAAACGGAGCCGACTTCCCGCTTCAAGTTCAGCGTCCAATGGCATAAATTCCATTTTCGCATTGATTGTTTCAACGAGGGGAGTCCATGTTTGAATGTCGTCACCGCCAGCGTAGTAACGTAAGTCCATGATCGCATGCCCAATGTGAATGCATTCATCGTTCTCATTGCATTCCTCCAGCAGCGCATACAACTGGCCGCCAAGTGTGGCCGTTGTCACATCAACATGCAATCGAGGTGTACCTGCAATGTACATCGCTTCCTCGAGCGGCTCAGACTCCCACACAGGTCCAGTGGTTGCGTCGGGAAGCACGGATGTTCCGCCGCCAACGTTGGACAGCATGCCGCCCAGATCCATTGAGATCATTTCCACGTCAACAGGAGGGTACCGATCTTCAAGGCGCCATGATCCCTGATTGGATTGTATCTCGACATACAAGCCGGGCTGTTCCCCGACACCGCGTAGGTAGAAATCAAACCATTCGAGTAAATCCTGCATCCAATCATAGCGGACCATTTCAGGGAATGCTTCGCCACCCCGACCACCTAAATCGGAGCGATCGTCCAATTGCACTGGCCGGTCAGGGTAATCGTGGTCCCATTGACCGAAGAGCCCCTTTGCATCAATACCTGCATCCTTTAGGGCATTGATTGTTGGAACTGCCATATGTGGGCCTACGTTCCAGTCGTGCATGCCTTGAATGAGGTAGACACTTCCTTGGTAATTCTCAATCACTCTGTCGAGGAAGTATCGCTCAGCCCAATAATCACCTGCCACCTCTGATCCAAACATGTAAGCACTGACACCGGTTCCCGGTCCGATGATATAATCTGGACACAAGTTTTGGTAATCTTCTGCATCCCCGTCGATCCCGTATGACCCGTAGACACCGTTGTGCATGATTGGGGCACGAGCCTCAGCAGAGCCATTGCGCCACATCAATTCCTTGACACCAATCAATCCAGAAATTGGAACGATGGTTTTCAGATAATCATGCTCTGCTCCAAACATTGCAGCCTGCCAAGGTGTGCTTCCATCGTAGGATTTCCCAATCATGCCGACCGCCCCGTTTGACCATTCTTGTTCGCCAAACCAACGTACGGCGGCATCATTTCCGAGTTGCTCAGCGTTCCCCATGAGATCCATGCAATGGTTCGATCGACCCGTGCCTGAAACAGAAACTTGCGCAAATGCAAATCCATGCGGGAGAATTTGGTCGATGATCATCTGGCCCAACCAGGTGCCGGGCACTTCGATGCTCGGTGTTTCTACGCTTGCTTCTTGGAAGTAAGGTCCAAACTCAGCAATAACGGGGACGGTGACGCCTTCCGGAACGTTCGGTCGCCAGACTGCAAGACTGATGACGGCATTGTCTGGGGCGGCCCCTCCTTCTTCGATTGGCAAACTGTATTCGACAAAATGATGTGTGGAATTCCACTCATTATCAGTCCCCAGCACTTCGTAAGGGCCAGTTTCTAACGCAATACCAAATTCTCCACTGGTTTGATACGGCAGTGTGTTGCGCTCCCATACAGGTACACGCATTCCGGATTCGCTCTCTTGTTCGGAGACGAGGTCCATGACTGCCTCGCCAAAAAGAGCAGACATGAAGAGAAAGACTAGGGCGACTGCGATGGTTGAACCCAAGACCAAGTTGAACTCCCTCGACATTCGGGTTTGTTGAGCACCGTCGATGCCAGAACCTTGCGTCCCCTTCGTCACAGGAGGGCGTCGCTTGGGTCACTTTTGAGGTTGCCGAATAGAGAACTCAATTGCTTGGAGCAGTGCTTAATTGTCACCGGAGCGATGGTTGCGTGATTGGTTGCGGTTGCCAGACCGGTTGCCACCATTCCGATTTGAGCGACCTTGGTTACGACCTTGGTTGCGGTTGTTTTGGCCCCCTCCGCTTCCTGAATTCTGTCGGTTGTTCCGCCCGCCACCTCGGTTTGAGCGGTTGCGGTTCCGTTGCTTCTTCGGGGCGTTTGGATCCTTGACCTTACCTGCCTTTTGTCCAGGTTTTGGAATGGCTCCTATGAAATGAAATTCATGGGATGAATCCACGGGGATTTCCTTGCCAATCAATTGCTGAATGCCGACCAAATATCCAGATTCTGAATCATCACAGAATCCGTAGGCGATGCCCGTTCGACCTGCTCGAGCGGTCCGTCCAATTCGGTGAACATAACTCTCGGGTTCGTTTGGCAAATCGTAATTGAACACGTGGGTCACGCCATCGACGTCGATGCCCCTGCTTGCAATATCGGTAGCCACAAGAATAGGAATGCTTCCGTTCTTGAAGCCAGCCAGAGCCTTCGTGCGTGCACCCTGACTTTTGTTTCCGTGAATCGCAGCTGCAGCGATACCGCTTTGGTCGAGCTGCTTGACAAGTCGGTTTGCACCATGCTTTGTTCGTGTGAAAACGATGCCACATTCAACCCGTTCTTGCTTGATAATTTTCACGAGCAAGCGGCGTTTGTCTGCCTTTCGGAGGAACATAATTTTCTGGTCAATACGATCCACTGTGACTTCTTTTGGCGTAATGTCGACTTTCACTGCATTGTTCAAGAACGAACCAGCAAGGTCTGCAATTGACGACGGCATTGTTGCGCTGAAGAGGAGGTTTTGTCGCTTCTTTGGCAACAATTTCAACACCTTCTTGATGTCTCGAATAAAGCCCATGTCCAGCATGCGGTCAGCTTCATCAAGGACAAAGAATTCAACATTTGTGATGTCGATGTGACCTTGGTTGATCAAATCGAGAAGACGACCAGGGGTGGCGACCAGCACGTCCAATCCTTTCTGCAGGGCTCGGACCTGAGGGTTTTGATTCACACCGCCAAAGATCACTTTGTGACGAATGTCGAGGTGTTCGCTGTAAGCGGAAAACCGTTCATCAATTTGTGCGGCCAATTCCCTGGTTGGAGAAAGGACAAGCGCTCTAATGTGGCGTTTTCCTTGTGGCCGGTTGCGGCTCATAATTTGCAGCACTGGGAGTGCAAACGCAGCCGTTTTGCCAGTTCCAGTTTGAGCCACACCCAGCACATCGCGACCAGCCAACAAAGGCGGAATGGATTGCTCTTGGACGGGTGTTGGTGTGGTGTAACCTTCTGCCTCAACGGCTTGAAGAAGGGGCTTAGAAAGGCCTAATGTCTCGAAATTGGTCATGGAAATCCCTCGAACAGAGGGCAGCAACAAGATGCTGAAGCCAACCTGAACAGCCCGCGCTCTTCGCCTCTCCTCTAAAACAGGGTTGGTCGAAATCGCCAACCTCGGTGTATTGGAGGTCGCCGGCCTCTGTTCCGAATCAAAGAATTGGTTGATTCCGGAGCCATTCGAGGTCTGAAATGTAGAGTTGGCGGATGTCGTCCAAGCCGAGAACAAGCATGGCCAATCGTTCCAAACCCATCCCCCAAGCGAGGACAGGTGTTGTGATGCCCAAAGGTTCGGTTACTTCTGGACGGAAAATTCCAGCGCCACCGAGTTCCAACCACTTGCCTCGCCACTTCACCTCGATCTCGAGGCTTGGCTCTGTGTAAGGGAAGTATGCGGGGCGAACTCGAACTTCCGGGTAGCCCATCTTGGCGTAGAAGGTCTTCAAGGTCGCGACAAGCATCTGAAGATTCGCGCCTTCTTCCATAATGATGCCTTCGATTTGGTGGAATTCTGGAAGGTGAGTGCGGTCAATAGCTTCCTTTCGGAACACACGATCGACCGAGAACACTCGACAAGCTTCGTTTGGGTGCTTGGCAAGGTACTGAATGGTGTTGACCGTGGTGTGAGTTCGGAGCAAACCCTTCTCCGAAGTAGCCTTGGAAAATGCACCGCCCCAGCCAACTGAGCCAGTTTGCCCGCCGTGTTCATGGATGTCGCTCCATGCTTTTACCAAGTCATCCGGAAGCGAAATGGCTGCTGGGTTGTCGAGGTAAAAGGTGTCCTGCATTTCACGGGCCGGATGGTCTTGTGGAATGAACAATGCATCCATGTTCCAGCCTGCGGTTTGCACATAGTCATCCACCAGTTCAGAAAAGCCCATCTCAAGGAAAATCGCTCGCACTCGCTCGATGAGCGCTTGCATTGGGTGGCTTCGCCCCGTGCGAGGGGTGCTTGATTCAAGGGTGACATCGAACGCACGGTATTCGGCATTCTTCCAATCTTCCGACTGCAACAATTCAGCGGTGATTTCTGCTACTGCCACTTTTTCTTCAAGGTGCTTCCCTTCGACGGACCGGCCTTGCTCGGTCATCGTCCATGTTCGAGTGGTGTGTTCGATCACTTCGATGAGTCCTCGTCTCGACTTGAACAATTCAAGCATGTCACTGTCCGATTCCTCAACCGAACATGGGAGACTTGCGATGAAGGCAGTGCGCTGAGCGATGGCTGCCGTGACTTGACTTGGGTGTTCGGCTTCGAATTTTCCTTGATTGAGTTGGACCCCCAATCGCTTGAGCAACCCGACGCCGGGGCCAGCCTCATGCCGTTCAAATGAAGTTTGAAGTGCCGCCATCGAAGCGTCATCAGCTGATTCAATCCAAGCCCACAATCGGTGTTCGAGCAGTCCTTCTGCCGCAGCCTTGATTCCTTCAGGAGCGAGTTTGACGGTTTGACTGACGTGCTCGGTTGTGGTGACCAGCCCGTGGTTGGTGAGGCCGTGACCCGCACCAACCGCTACGGCTTGATCCTTCCACTCACAAGCGGCGAGGATGTCTTCCAATCCCCAAGTGTGGTTGCCTTTTGCCTGCATCACTTTGAGCATTCGACGCTCAGGGTTCAGCAAGATTGGTGCCTCCATGTCTGCTCGGGTGCAACCAACGCCCTTCAAATCTGTGCCTCCCGACAAACAAAATTCATCGTTCGTCAAGGGGTTTGCATCACTCACTCTTCTTCTTGCCAGAGTTGGGTGGAACACGCTGGGCAGATGAAACCAATCGGTTTAGTGCCATCAACGAGCGTCACGGTTCCACAAGGTCCACAGAGAATGGACGAACGCTTTGGTTCATCGAGTGTGGTATCCACACGGTACATCACACGACCTGCATCGGGGAGTTTTTCTGCTGCGGGCGTCCAGTTTTCAATCTCTTCTGGCGACATCGTTCGTTCAGTGTTTACAGACATGCCGACAATGAACAGCACAAGCCCTCCAACACCAATGGTGGCGCCCATAGCATAAATGCCGCCAACGGTGAGAAATGCACCGAACACGAGGCAAATCAATCCGGCAATCAGCAGATTCTCTTTGCCATTTTTTACCAAGAAATCCACCTCAGTTCAGCGCATGTGCGAGTGCTTCAGCAACACGCTTGACTTGTGCCAATGGTATCGCGCACAACCCAATTCGAACACCGCCAGTTAGAGGGACGAGGTAGACATCTTGCTCCGCACAAGCCTCGGCGATTCGACCTGGGTCCTCGTGGTCAAGCCAAGCGAAGAATCCGTCATGGGTTGGATTGAGTGGTACATTCAATGCTTCACATGCAGCATTCAAAGCATTCCTCCGTTCCGTGAGGAGCGATTGCAAACGATCGCGTTCGTTGCTCCACGCTGCTCCGCCTTCGTCCGAAGCATGCAGTTCGCTGACAGTGTATTGTGAAACACGCGGCGCAGCCGACCATGTTTGGCGACCCGTTACCCCCATCACTGTAGCGATGCGGTCAGTGACCGCTTGGTCGGGGTGGATGCTGACAATGGCTCCAGTTCGTAGACCGTACATGGTGTGCGACTTGGAAAGTGAAAGGGCAAATGTGATCAGAAGGTTCTCTGGCCACGGCCATCCATTGGACATGGCATCATGAATGGTTTCTGCCCATCCATGTGGCTCTTCTGCGTAGAGGTGGTAGGCTGCATCAATCAACAATGTGTGACCAACATTTTCGTTGACTGAAGCGCTCTCCATGACTGCTTCTAACATGGCCATCCGTCCATCAGGGGTTAACGAAAGACCAGTCGGGTTGTGGGCAGGGTCGTTGAGCCACATCATCACTTTGTCCTGGTGCAGACACATCTCGGCGAGTTCACCTTTGAACCCCTCAATGTCGACGAAGGGGTATAGCGAGCCGGCTTTTGGCAGCAAAGGGTAGGTTCGGGCCTTCAAATCACATCCCGCCAAGAACCCCTTGTAAGGGCCCCAGTGACGGTCGCGAAGGAGTACATGGTCGCCGCGATTTGCAAAGTTTGTCGCCGCGAGGTAAAGAGCACCCGACCCACCAGCAGACGCAGTTGCAGTGATGGCAATTCCCATTGCTTCAAGTTCAGAACGTCGTTCTCCAAGGGCGAGTGTCTTGGCCAAATCGAGGAAGGCCGGAAGACCTGTCAGTGGTGCATAGGCTGCGATTTCCACAGGTGGTGCTTGTCGGATGGCTTCATCGACCACAGCATTGATCGCTAGGTTGCCATCATCCTCGAGCAAAGCCCCGATGGTACCGTTCACAGCATCCCTCCCTTCCGCTTTTGCGTTCTGATATCGAGCCAACCATGCGAAAATGGTATCGCTACCCACTTTCGTCTGAGCGTAGGGGTTGAGCAAACCCGCACCTGCATCGTGGTCCATGGGCCAGCCAATGAGAGGCTCTTCTTTGAGTTGCCCCTCAAATTTAGTAGCGGATTCATCCGTTTGATTCATGAAGGGTTAGCCTTTGGGCGAACCGTCGCCTGTGTAGCATAGCTGGTAGTGCATCGGATTTGTAATCCGAAGGCCGGGGGTTCGAGTCCCTCCGCAGGCTCCTATCATCGATAAGACCGTGAACCACCTCGTTTTGGTGTAACCATGCGCCCTTTCCATCTGGCCTTTCCTGTTTTGGACCTCGAAACGACAGAACGGTTCTATGTCGATGTGCTTGGCTGTTCGATCGGCCGTCGGACAGAACGGACAATCAATCTAAATTTTCACGGACACCAAATTGTGGCCCACTGTGTAGACTCGATGCCGGATGTATCAGATGGTGGTCGCATCGATGGGCGTCAAGTCCCCCCGTTTCACTTCGGGCTGGTTATGGAATGGACCCAATGGCATGCCTTCCGCGATCATCTCAAGGAATTGGATGTGGCGTTCCGATTGAAGCCACATGTTCGGTATCCAGGTTCGGTTGGGGAGCAAGCCACGATGTTTGTCAATGACCCCTCTGGGAATGCATTGGAATTCAAATCGTTTCAGGATGATGACAGGCTGTTTGCTACGCTTTCTGGTAACGAACACGCTGCTGGCGGCGGACGCCTCTGAACCGAACGCTCAAGGTTGAAGAGTGGCTGGCCAAAGCATGGTCGCCCAACCCCTCGATGGAAAAGCCTGTGCTGCAAGCGTGGAAGAAGAACTCCACGAGCGAATCGCAGCGTGTATTTCCGCAGGTGTTCAACCTCACCTAGCGGTTGTGATTGTCGGTGATGACCCGGCCAGCCACGTGTATGTAAACTCCAAAGTAAAGGCGTGTGAACGACTTGGGATCAAAAGCACGCACATCGAATTGCCATCCTCCGCATCTGAAGATGAAGTGCGGGTTGTGATTCAGCGTCTCAACGGGGATGCTGACCTCCATGGTATCCTCGTCCAGTCCCCTCTCCCATCTCACATGGACGAAGAGGCACTCACTGACTTGATCCATCCTCGAAAAGATGTCGACGGCTTCCACCCAGAAAACCTTGGCCGGCTGGTTCAAGGGCGCCTCGATGGAATGCTTCCATGCACGCCAAGTGGTGTTATGCGCATGCTGCAATGGGCAGGCATGGATTTGACTGGGAAAAGAGCGGTCGTGCTCGGGCGTTCACGCATTGTGGGCAATCCACAAGCCCTTTTGCTCGGAGCAAAGGGGGCAGATGCAACCGTGACAGTTGTGCATTCACGCACGCAAAACGCACAAGTCATTTGTGCTCAAGCAGACGTTGTGGTGGCTGCCATTGGGCGGCCAGAAATGGTTCGAAGCGATTGGATCAAAGATGGTGCCGTCGTGATTGATGTTGGTATCAATCGAGTGGATGATTCAACCCGAGATCGTGGATGGCGCCTTGCAGGGGATGTGCATCCGGAAGTCGCCGAAAAAGCATCTTGGTTATCGCCCGTACCGGGCGGCGTTGGACCAATGACCATCGCCATGTTGATGGAAAACACAGTCCGAGCCGCAGAAACATTTCAATCAGAATGAGGTGGTAAGATGGAACAAAAAGCCCCACGTCTCTCAACTGCGTCGTTGGTGGCGGGTTCGATTTTCGTTACCTTTGCAATCCTCAACTCCTCGGTAAACCTCGTGCTTGAAAGCGGTTTGAGCATCGAGGAGTACAGCGCCCTTGCAGCTGCAGGCCTCTGCTTCATCACCTCCTATCTCGCTTCGAGGGAGCGCCCGATCCCTGAATTGGTCAACCAACCATCGATTCAAGAACAATACGATGCAATGGAATCAACGCCGACCCCATACAGGGCGAGTGCCTCGATGCCAGCCCAACAATCCAATCACGACCTGTCGGCGTCTCCAAGATCTGATTTGACATCCATTCTCGCAATGGAGCCTACAGTCGTCGCAGCGATGGCTCAACCAGTTCTGCAACCACATGTCGCACCAGAACCAATTGATGTATCGGCGGCTTTAGATTCCCTCTCAACTGGTGAATTTGGCGCTGTGGCTGCTGAAATGGCGTCTGAGAACCCCGCCCCGCACACGGCAACATCGCAAAACCGACCCTTCACTCAATCAGTCGGCTCTTTGGCTTCTTCTCATGAGCGTCCGACCATTGCAAACGTCCCCCTTCCATCGGCTTCACCCTCTCCAGTGGAATCACTCCTTGAAACAACCACGGCCACAGTTCCTTCGATGCCAGACCTCGCAGACTTGTTGGGTTCCACTCCTGAGCAGGTGGTCGAATCACCCGCTCTAGCGATGCCAGATGTACCACTTTCAGGCGACGCATCATCTCCACCAGCACCACAAATGGACATGTTACCATCCTTGCCAGAATTACCAGAAGTTGGTGCGTCAAAACCTGACTTACCTGATATTGGCGATCTGTTTTGAGACTGGGAAGGTCAATAGGGGTTGAATGGATGGTAAACCACATGTGGTCCGATTTGTATGACCTTCACAGCCATTCAACGAACAGTGATGGCGAACATTCTGTCGAAACGGTGGCACAATTGATGGCAGCGTCAGGTGTTATGCATTGGTCGTTAACCGACCATGATACAATCGCGGGCTGGGATGCAGCAGCAGAAGCAGCCCTGAGAGAAGGCATTGGTTTCATTCCAGGAGTGGAAATCACTTGCGAGCCAGGTTTGCCAGTTGTTCCATCTGAAATGGAATTGCGGGACCGGGATCGTGCTCCTACATCATGGCACTTGTTGGCGTATTTCCCAATCGGCTCTGTGACCGATGACCAGCGAGCTTCGTTCAAAGCATGGCTTGAGCCTCTTGGCGAGAGTCGAGGACCACGCATGGAACGCATGGTGGCGCTTGCGAATGAGCACGGACTTGAGATTGATATTGATGCAGTCATGGCAAGGGCCGATGGCTCTGTCGGACGTCCACATTTGGCTGCTGAGTTGATCGCACAAGGGTATGTAGAGACCAAGCAAGAGGCATTCGACCTTTGGTTGGGCGATGGTCGCCCACTTGCCATTATTCGCAACAAACCCTCGATTCAAGATGCTGTCAAAGCTGTGCATGAATGCGGTGGAATTGCTTCACTTGCCCATCCAATGTATTACGGTGTCCCTGTGCAAACCCTCGTTGAATTCTGCAGCGATGCTGGCGTTGATGCAATCGAATGCTTCCACCGCAGCCATCCAGATCCATATCGCCATGAACTCCTCGTGGCAGTTCAAAAACACGGCCTTGCATCAACGTGCGGCTCAGATTTCCACGGACTTTCGAGCCTGCAAGTGCCAGGGAACATGCCACTTCCATTGGCGGCTTTACCTTCGGCGCTCAAAGCCTAAGATGCGTTTGATCGGGTCATTGCATCGAACACCAATGCAAATTCGAAGAGAATGATGACGGGCATTGCCACAAGGAAAAGCGACAGTGGATCAGGTGGCGACAAGAACGCACCAAGGACAAAAGCGGTGAACCAAATGTGGCGCCGATACCTGCGAACTTGCGTGCGTGTGACCACTTCCAATCGCAGCACGAGAAGCGTTACCACTGGGGCTTGAAATCCGATTGAAGATGCGACGGCAAGGTTGGCAACAAATCCAACGTAGGATGCCAACCGCCATTGCGTCGCCAAACCTGCATTTTGTGCGTCACTGGTCAGGTATTCAAGCAACATCGGTATCAGGAGGTTCCATGCATACCCAATGCCGCCAACTCCCAACAGAATGACGGCTAAGAAGGTACCAATCGCAGCTTTCGTTGGTTTTGGCGCATTCGCCTTGAGTTCATCCAAACGCATTTTGAGAGCCGGGTTTTTACCACCTCGCCAAGCACCCTCGACCATCAAAATCGCCAGCACGACGAATGCGGCACAATAGGCAGCCAGCCTTACTTGCAAGAGAATAAATTCCACGGGGGTGATGACGATGATGCTGACATCCGCGGGCAGGCGTTCTTCCGCAATTAACCATGATATGACGTTTGAGGTGACTGGGAAGCAGGCAACAAAAACCAGACCAAAAATGAAGGCAAGCAGTTTCATTCGCTTTCGAAGGTGGGATTTGATGTCCAGCAGCAATAATCCGCCGGGACTTTCTAGAAGTTCATTGACCGTCTTGGACAGTTCATCCGTTCCGGTCATGACACGAGCAGGGACCGCGCCCTCATAACACACACCATGGGCGTGCTTATTCGCTTTCCCAGATGTGTGAGGGTGTTGAATCCATCCAGCGTCGACCATGTTTGTTGAGTCGCTTGAGGCGATGAATCACAAAACCTGTGATCCATAGGGATGGCATGGACAAGAGCAGTGCCATCCACATGAGGTCTTGGTGGTAATCATTGAGCACACGAACCTGAACCACATCTTCTTCTGCAGTGCTTGGGTTATGCATCACAACGAGGCTGTACACTTTCGGAGCGTCTATTTCCAAAGCCAATGTTGAATTTGGTGCAACGGTGTAGTATTCACCCAGCGTTTTCATGATCTCCCAATCGATGCTCCCTTCTTCCATCGCAGGTACTGCAGATTCAACAATTAACACAACCACTTCGAGGGTGATGTTTTGATGAAGGTTGGTGACCGTTGTGTCGACGGTATCTCCCGGCTCAAATTTCTGAATGATTTCGAAGGTAGAGTCTTCTGGGCCCAATTGGTAGGACACTCGGTCGCCAACTGTGCTGCTTTGCACATTGACGGCCATGATGATCAGGGTCACCATGGCCAGTGTTACAACGCCTTCAACAAGGATGTGGCGTCGGATTTTCTGAGTGGTGAATCCTTTGAAGAAACTTCCATGATCATTGCGAAGCCTTGGTTGAAGATGATGGATAAACAACGCTCCTACTCCTCCGACGATCATACCCAACGGGATGTCGATGAACCAATGAATCCCGAGGTAGAGAATGGTGAACATGAACAACAATGTGTTCGCACAAACGAATATGTGGTATCTGTAATGCTTCCACTCTTTCATTGAACCTCCTTGCTCTCGGACATGCAACCAATTGAGCAAAATGATGCCAAATGGTATCGCAACATGCAGCGATGGCACGGCATTATCCAAAGGATCATGCGATGCATAGAAGACGCTGTACCATCCCTCGTGGTAGAGGAGTGCTTCCATTCCGGGAATCCATGAAGAGGTAACTTCGACATTGAAGAACAAGTAATACGGTACGGCAATGGCGTAAATCAGCAAGTAATTGAGCGTGACTTTATCGGTCATGTCTCGATCTCCCGTGTAGGCGAAATAGACTGTCGTCACGTAAATGAGGAAGAGGTAAATGAACAGGTAGTGGAAGTTCAAAAATGAAGTTAGCACTTCATTATGGAAGAAATTCTGTATGTGGAGTGTAAAGTCACCTTCGATGCTGTGGACCCATTCGGTCCAGTGACCAGTTTCCATTTTAATCGGCTCATTGAGGTTATCAGTCATCGCCTTCCATCGAATGATGATGATGTAGCCCATGGCGTGGAGATAGAAACGCTGGTTGTGAATGACTTCAGCCCATTTGCCCACTGGTGTTCTCATTTCCTTATCGTGAAGGGTGAAGAACCAACATATGATTGGTGTGAGCACCAAGATGAGCCCCATCATGATTCCATAGGGGTCCATGTTTGGGGGGCCTCGTTTCTCGTTTTAGGTATTATGACGGCGAGCGGGTGTTGACGATGTTTGGGTGGCCCTGAAAAAACGTGCAAGAGGTCAAAGGTAATGGGTTCCATCTCCAACCAGTGAGGGACATGTGGAAGCAAGCGCCAGAGAACACCCTCGAGAGCCTTCGCCATGCCATTGGCTTCCACGATGGGATTGAGTTTGACCTCCGTTTGACCTCTGACGGCGAAATCATCATCCACCACGATGCTGATGTCTCCGTGCCAACATCGCTGCTCACCTCTTCCAAACCTTGGGTTGAGCATTACACCCTCGATGAATTGGAGTCGTTTGGGTTCTGCTCGTTTCGTTCCTTGCTCGAAGATGCCACGGTACGGGAGCAGTGGAGGGACCATGGCAAAATGGGCTGCGTGGAACTGAAACGCCCGCATCCAAAATCCAAACCAGGTGGTGGATATTTCGGTCTCTCATCGCACAAGAAACACATCACAACCCTCATCAATACGGCAGATGCATTGTTGAATGAGTTCGAGATACCGAATCAAAACACAGTCTACTATGCCTTCCACAAAGGAATGAAATCTTCCATCGAAGCCTCCTCAACACAGCGGCCATGGGCCGAACTTCTCCCCTACATTCCACCTTTTGGAACCCGCCAAACCAAACGGCTGCGAGCCCTCCCGCATTTCCTCACACATTCGTTTTCACGCCTCGTGAATCACCATCGCACCTCCGGCGCATCGATGATCCCCGCTGCAATCGAGTACTTCGTTCCACCAATTAACAAATTGCCGTTAGGCAAAAAAGTCGGATTGAGCGGAAAAGGCGCTCTTAACCTCCAAGCATCGCAGAGGGGATTTCCAGTCTATGTGTGGCCTACCAAACCAGATGTCGAACACCGACTCCAAGCAGCTGGACTTACGGGTCTCACCGATCATGCAGATCCAAACCTCACATGGCTGCCATCGGGTCATGCACGATGGACTCGACCAGCAACGCTCCCACTTGATTCAGAGCAACAAGCAACGCTTGAGACTGCGACGAAAGAGCACCATCTTGACATCCTCAAAGAACTCAAGGCGAACGTGGTGCCGTGGATGGAATGTGATGCATCAAGTCGTGCATCGTTGATGGCCATGTGGTCGAAGCGATGGAAATGGCAATCTCTTCCGTCCTCAATTGGCCTTCCGGATGACCACACCGCAGAATCAAGTCCACCTTGGCAGGCTGTGCGGTTGATTGGCCACCGTGGTTCTGGCAAGACGCCGAGGCCGGTGTTGCAAGGTTCTCACTCGATATGACGCAAATGTTGCTCTTCAGCAATGTACTTCGGGCGATAAATCGGCGTCCCCTTGCCGTCACGCATGACACTGCGTTCATCAACAATTTGTGCACCAATGCCAGCAACTCTTGCCCATCCAAAGAAGGTGGTGTAGTATGTTGGGTCGGTGAGACCAATGTGGTGCAGAAGTGCTCCACTGGCGATGTCGACGTTGGCGTTTGGGTTACTGATTTTGGGGTTCTCGCTAAGAACTCGAGGTGCAACTTCACGAAGTGCTGTGATGATCTTAAAATTCTCATCATCAGGGCAGATTTCTTGGCCTAAAGCGAATTGAACGGTGGCCCGTGGGTCCTCGGTTCGCAACACAGCGTGGCCGAAACCAAACACAGGTCGCTTGGCTGCAAGTTCTGCACGGACAAACCGCTCCACTTCAGCCGGGTCGCTTGTTCCAACTCGGAGTACGAACTCCAAACACGATTGATTGGCTCGACCGTGCAACGGTCCTGAAAGAGCGTTCATGGCACCAGCCATGGATGAGTACACCGTGGCATGACCAGAGGCGATCGCTTTGCCTGAGAAGGTCGAAAGGTTGCCGCCACCGTGGTCCATGTGCAAGACGAGGTAGGTCGAAATGACTCGGGTCATTTTTTCCTTGTCCACACCTTTGAGGTCGAGGGCGTTGACAAATCGGTCGACGAGGGAGGCTTGAGGGTCGTCCGCAGGGATTCCATCGGCCCGTCCATCACGAATTCGGAAAATGAGCCCCATCAGGCGTGGCATTCGTGCGATGAGGTTCATGGCGTCTTCTCGCCAGTCATTTGTTGTCTCAAGCATGCCAAGGGTGTGAATTCCAACGCTGAGCCAATCCATGGGGTGTCCATCACGGGGCAGGGTCTTCAGCACGGATTCAACGTCACCCGGTATGGTGGCTCTGGCTGCGAGTTCTGCTCGAATTTCCCTTGATTGTTCAGGGGTTGGAAGCTCCTTGTTGAAGAGCAGGTAAATAATGTCTTCAGGAGCGAATGTTGCGAGTTCTGCAATAGGATATCCGCAGTAATGAACCCCTTCGGTCGGTGTGACAAATGAAGTTCGGCAAGTACCCACTGGGACGCCACGGAGACCGGTGTTCAGGTGGTCCAATGTGACTTCAAGCAGGACCTCTTTATCACTCATACTTCGCTCACCGTTTCCACCCACCAAGGCTCATCGTATAAAGCCGGTTGCATTGTGTCGCAGTGCACCACCAGTAGGTGTTGCTGAGGATACTTACTCACGGTTCATGAGCGTTATTTTTGCCGATTCCATGGAGGCCATGAACGGAATCCTTTGGATGATTCCCGATCGGCAAAGACATGGATTCGAATGGTCTCTCCTTCGACAGTGATGGCGTCTTCAGCAGTGACGCCGGGACAGGTCGCCTTGACCTCGTTCCATGCCCGGTCTGTTGCAAGGTTTTCCGACCACCAAGGAAAAGCCGCGCACTGTTGCGGGCGAACCTGGTAAATGGAACATCTTTTTTCTCCATCGAGAAAGATGCACACATCATCGCTTTGTCGACTCTTAAGCACATACCGGCCGTCAAGTGTTTGCCGGCAGTCCCGCTCCAACCATTCCTCAACGGGCAGTTCATGGTGAGCTGCGATGCGTTCAGCGTCGCTAATTGAGAGGTAAACAATGCCCCCCGGTTCATCGCAACATCGGCCGCAATCTGGTTGACATGAAAATGGCACTCCAGCCATCCACCACGCGGCTTTCATTCTTCTTCACCCGATGGCGATGATGCAACTGGTGTGAGTGTCGAAAGGGATATGGCTCGCATTGGCGTTGGTTCTTCGTCGAGTAAATCCAACATGTCAATGGTCGCTGCATCAACATCCCACTCGCCTTCTGGCACGAAACTGTCGAGTGCTTGGTCTGGCTTCATGTCGGGCTTTTTTCGTCGCCGTCCGACCTTTCGCCGCTTCTTCTCGATGTCTTCTTCAAACGGTGGAAGTGGTCCACGTTCAGGATCAATTTCAACGAGCTCTTCTTCTAAACGGCGCAACTCATCAGCAATTCGAATTAACTCCTCAATGGATGCATCGGGCGTCTGCTGCGCCAACGCCATCATTTTGTTTTCGAGGTTTTCAAGTCGCATGCCTCGTTCTGTGAACTCAGTTTCAAACGCTCCGATTTGCTGGTCAATGGATTCGTCAAGATCAGTGAGAATTTCGGCAGCCGTGCTGTAATCACGCTCTTCAATCCGTCCTGTTCGCGCAACCAAGTGTTCGTCACGCTCGTTGAGTGCAAGGACGGATGGCACCTTTAGATCGATGTCTTGAAGAGCCGTTTTCATGTATGACTCGTGGCGTGATTGAGCGTTTTGTGCCATTGTGGCCGTGTCAAATTCTGGTGGTTCATAGGCGTCTGCACCAATGACTGGTAGTTCGGAGTGGAGTTCAATTCCTCCAATTTTTGTGTCGCTGTAGATCACATCGGTGGCTTCAGCAATGAGGCGTGTGGCGATGTCTGACACATGTTCCCGCTCGAGGGTTGGCATCATACGGCGTGATTGTGGTTGTTCTCCAGACAGAACCGCCGCCACATCGTCTCCATCGAGCAACTCTTGGCCAGATTCGATGGCCAGAGCAACCAAATCGAGGTTTGCTATTGTCGCACGCCATGAAGGTTGAGTGTGCAGCACGATGCTCGCTAATTGCCCATCGTCCAACATGAGGCCTCGCTTTAGGGCGAGGTGCCTTGCAAAGAGCACAAGACTGGTTGATGTCGGCGACTCTAGATTGACCTTTGCAGCATTTTTCACCAAGTCCCAGAGCCTTGAAGCAGGCCAACGGCTCGCTTCAATCGTGCTCGAAAGGACCACATGGACACCCATATTGAGTGCGTAGTCAACCATTGTTCCAACCATGCTTGCTGTATCAGGACGGTCTGCGATGAGGTGCGCATCATCAATGGCGAGGAATCTCGCATGTGCCAAGGCTTCCTGCCATCCGTGCGGTAACCGTTCAAGCGGGGTCAAATCTGCTGCTTTTAGCAAGTAGACCTCTCCTTCCTGCCTTCTCATGACGCCTTGTGCCATGGCATGAATCAGGTGCGAGCGACCGCTTTCATTCGGACCAACCAACAAGAGCGGGTTGAGCGCAAGACCAGGTGAATCGACCACGGCCTCTGCCGCTTGCGTTGCCCGGAGGTTTTCTTCAGAGGTGAACCACTGTCTGAAACTCATTCTCGATTCAGGGCTGAGGCGTGGTGGCCAAGGGGCGTCCACAGGTGCAGCGGTGCTGTGGTGGAACGGCGATGATTCCTCCGGCTGTGCGAGGTGGTTTGGCAGTGCGTGGATACTCCGACCACGTTGGTGATCAAGGACGCTTTCCCAAACGGGGCGCCCGTCCTGTTCCAATCCAACAAAGAAGTCCTCTGATTGCTCATCTGCCAATTCTTGCTCAATCGATGCACCTGTACGTTCTCGCAAGTTACGCAATCGACTGGATACGATGCTCGCCAATGAATCGTCACGAGCGGATAGGTTCAGCGTCGGTTGATGTGTTCTGCTTTCTTTCCCGAGAACTGCATCGGCCACTAAATGGTATGTCGGGCGTTCGACCGCACCGAACCGTTGCAGCAATGTTCCTTGTTTCGGTGCTGGCACAGAGTGCTTTCCAAGCAATTGATTCAAACGAGATTTTGGAGCGATGCCTTTGGTGCTCGAATCTTGCTCTTCCTTTGGCAGTACGGGTGCGCCGCCGCTCTCGGCAAGACGCTGTTTAGCTCTGGCAATTGCCAAATCCAAATGTTCCCGTCTTGAACTCACTGTAGCCCCTCCTTTTCGTTGCGAAGTCGCTCGAGGTCTTCGCGTTCCCATACACTCATTTGGTCTTCAATGGTTGGGGGACTTTGGTCTTTGGACGCAATCTCTCTTGGGAGGTGTTTAGGTTGAGTTTCAGCATCAACGCCAGGTCTTGCTAGCAACGGTGAGAGGGCATGAGAGGCGTTGTGTGGGAGGCGATTGTTGACGGCTGCAATTGGTCGTGGTCCCTCGCCAAGGGGGGGCAATTCGTGATGGCTTTTGGCCGATTGCTGCTTGGCCGCTTGACTGAGTGGTCGCATGGATGGCGGTGAAGGTTTGAGCAGTTTCTCAACCGCCTTTTCTTGACGTTCCTGGATTGATTCTAATGCGGTGGGAATCGCAACGGGTTTTCGTCCCGAGGACAGTGCAGGGAAGTGTGATGGTCGCTCAGGTGCGCCGGCCGCTGCTGCAACTCGAGTTACATGATTCGGTAACCTCGGTTGCGCCGATGATTGTTTTTTACGCCGGCGAAGGCGTTGAGCAGGCCTCGGTCCTTTCTTTTTCACGACCTGTGGCGTCGCAGGAACTGATGTTGTGGGCTGATCATCTGCCACTTGAGCCACTTTCACTGGCAACGTGTCTTCTTCCACATGGGGGGCCAAAGGCTCGTTCGATGGGGCGACAGGCCTTTGCTCCACTGTTGGAGGTGCGATGTCTTGCTGTGGCGGAATCTCATCCTCTTCAAGAAGCGGTTGTTGTTCATCGACCCAAGACTCCATCTGGGAACTCAATGCCTGTGTGGCTTCAATTCGTTCGGCTTGTGTGGTTGGTTCCTGTCCGCCGACGAGGGAGGTGCCGGAGGGCGCAACTGCGTCGGGCGAATGCTCCACTGCTCGTTGGAGTTGTTGTTCAATCCATTGCCGTTCTTCTTCAGTTGGTGGTGCGCACAGCGGATGGTCAAGAATGAGGTCTGGTTCTGTAAGCCAATGCTCGACCTCATGTGCGAAAATGGGGGTGAGGCATCGCGTGAGCCGATGCCGAGGTTCCAATTCAAATGTGTTCAAGTCAGTGGTGATCAGCACAACGTGGTCATCCATTCGAACACCGTCAACCACATCTCGAATGAAGTCAATGGTTCGGTCATCGCCGTTCATGCCAGCCAAGTATTCCACGCCCTCGATGAGAACCACGGCTCGCATGTTTTCCCAAAGAAAAGCATCGATCGCCACCCTTACCGATTCGATGCTCGGATGGAGGGCGCGAGGGTGGGTGCCGTTGCTCAGCCAATGGCATGCGGCAGCGGGGAGGTTATGTTCCACACTGAGCGCATCCACGTCATGACGAGAAATCACAAGAATCGGGCGTCCATGATTGGCGAGGTGGCCCGCAAGCGTGAAAAATGAGGTTGGGTCTTGCGCATCGAGCAACAACGCATCACCAGGGTGAATCATCCGTTCCATACCCTCGAACCGTTGCATGTAGGCCCTGCTCTTTTGTCGAATTGCCTCTGGTGCTTCCACGCTGACTTCGAGTTCAGGAAGACGTTCTTCACGACGCCAACTTCCTGGCTTGAGCTTAACGTCTGACCACCATCGTTCGTCGTTTGTTTCATTGCTCTCAGTTGCTTCGAGATTGAGGTATGCGTTTGGGTGAAGGTGGCAAATACGTTGTGCATCAGCCGGAGGGAGTTCATGGATTGCAACAAGGGCATCGAGGGGTGCTGCATCATCTTCAATTTCGAGCAACGCTTCGAGACCAAACACGATGGCTTCTGCCTCGTGAATCGCAAGAACAGGGTGGCCTTCGATGAAGAGGATGTGGCCAACACGCGGCATTTTTTCCTTTGGTTTTCGCTCTGTGCGGATGAACCCGGTCGTTGCCAACTTGGCAATATCGGCTGAGAGGAGTCGAAGCGCCTCACGATCGCCACGGCGGATTTCCGTGACATCGCCCTGCGGTAATTCGACCATCTCTCACACCCCTACGGGGTGTAAGCCTGCTGAAGTGTTCTTGAAGGGTCCGCATGATTTTCTTCTGCGATAGCGGTTTGAAGCATGAACTCCTCGGGCCGACATGGGCGAGGCGAACGTCAACTCCGACATCCCTTTCCTCACAGGAGACGAGTTAATCCTGTGGAATGCTGGCTTAGAGGATTTTGACCATGGCCGCTACTGGCATGCTCACGAAGATTGGGAAGATTTGTGGAACGCACACAAACGACGTTCGGCCCCCACTACGGAAATCTTGTTTGTTCAAGGTATGATTCAAACCGCAGCACTGCTTCTCAATCATGAGAGGAAAAAAGAACGTGGCGTCAAAAACCTCACTGTCAAAGTGAACGCAAAATTGGCAGGTTGGGGCTGTGTTTGGGGCATTGATGTTTCCAAGCACCTTCAAGCCATGGATTCATTCGGGCTCGATGCGGGTCTTTGGTCGTTGGACGCGCAGGCATATACCCTCGAACGCTGCAGCGGCCGTGAAGTTCAAGATTGACGGCGTGGAGGTTGAATCATGCAGGAACAAACCACCACCCTCCCTGCTGGCATGCGACGGTTCAACGAATTGGATTTGGCGCAGCCATTCAAGACTCGCTTTTTCATGGCTTCAGCCGGTGCAACAAGCGTCGTGCTCATTCTAGCTTTCTTTACCTGGAACGCCTCGGGTACATTGATTCCAGCATTGCTTATGTTGGCCATTCTCCCGTTCGGCATCAGTCAACTTCACTCTCGTTCCGCTATGCTCCATGTACCGCTTGCTGTTGACATGAATCACCCGTTTATGGATGAAGATCCAATCGGGTCGTCATCGGTGATGGTCCGTCTCTCTGATGGCCAATGGGTGGACATCGGTGAAGGTCGGGTTAGACTAGCAGAAGATGACCTGCTCGGTGGAACAAACCTCGTACGCGACAACGATGACTACACCCTCATCGGTCATTTCAGCGAGTTGCCAATGAGCCACCGGGGCATCAGGAAACAAATTGTTGTCGTGAATCAAGCGATTGCGTTGAGGGATGTCGTGAATGGGGCCGAAGATACGATTGAAGATGCGAGGTCCCGCGAAACAAAAGAAACGGGTCTTCTCGATCGCTCTTGGATGGAAGACCAGACAGAAATTGAGATTGAGCCAGATGGCTTGATGAGCAAATTACGGGGCGAATAAAGGGTTTTCAAAGCAATATCGACCCCCCATCTTCAAAACCGTTCGCTCGGACCAAGGACTGTGACGGCACCGGTGCGTTGGGGTCAGACGCTCGAGAATTTGGGCCCTGCAGAGCAAGAAACCTTGCTCGGGACCTCACTTTCACGTCGGTTTACCAAGCTTCCACTTTGGTTGTCTCACCCCGCAAACATCGGTGCTTTCTACGGTTTTCTTGTCGCCTTGACGCTTCTTTTACCATACAGGTTTGCGGGTGAGGATACCAACGGTTGGTTGGCAAACTGGGTCTTCCATATGTCGATCTTGATGGTTGCGTGCCTTGTCATGGGCTTTGCGTCACTTCTTCTCATCCGGTGGTCGAAACGGTTTCCAATGTCACCCCCAAGAATTTTGCTCTATCCTATGCCGTTTTTGGGCATGGCATTGCTGACACTCGGGCGAACGGACATGGTGAATGTTCCAACGGTGTTGGTGTGGTTGCTGTTATTGTTGCCCGGGCCGATGTATGTTCACTTGTCATGGGCACCGCGCTGGCGGTTGCTATGCATGCTTGAAGACGGACGAGATCCGTTCATAGGGATGGAATCGAAGCAGACCGAGCCAAACGAGGACGCCGTCACACTTGCTGGTGATGACCATGACCTCCTATCGGTCGTTGAAGAATACGCAGAAGAGTGACTTGATGAATCGAGGTGTGCAACCTCTTGCCGCTTAATTCTGCAATCTGATGTAGTTAACTTGGCTCACTGCCACTAACTTGCCGTTGGTATCGAAAAGGTCTGCATGGGCAAGGCACATCGTTTTACCAATTCGAACCACATGCGCCTTGCACACCACATCGGTGTGGCAGGGCCGCAAAAAGCGGATGTTGAAATCGGTTGTTGCGACGTTCGCGTCCGCGCCGATTTCGGTTAAAATCGACCAACATGTCACTGTATCTGCAATCGTTCCCAGCATACCGCCGTGGAATGTTTCGAAGATGCCATCCCATCGCTGGTGTCGTGGAACCGTTGCTTCACAGTGGCCCTTTTCCACTTTGACAATTTTCATTTTGAGTGTGTCAACAATGGGGATCGAGTGGATGCGTTCGTTGAGCTCCTGCAGTTCCTGTTCGTTGAGCGTCTCACTTTCCATTTGTTCACCTCAGATGAGATCGAGTGTGGGACCGACTTTCTCAAAGAGACGCAGCACTTCATCAAGGTCGTCCCTTGAGAGCCCTGCGGACATTTGCGTACGAATTCGTGCCTTGTCTCTTGCAACCATTGGAAACACAATCGCTCCTGCCATCACGCCTTCTTCACCGAGGGCTCGTGTCATGGCCTTGGCCACGCTTGAGTCGCCGCACATCACTGGAATGATTGGTGTCACTGAGGCGCCGGTGTCAAAACCGAGGGACTGCAATTCCTTTCGGAAATAATTCGTATTTTCCCATAGTTTCGCATGGTGTTCTGGTTCTTCCATGAGGACTTCCACAGCGGCTTTTTGTGCAGCAGCGACACCTGGCGGTTGCGATCCCGAGAGCAACCAAGATCGAGAGTGATTGAGTGCGTGGTTTCGAGTCATTTCAGTGCCTGCAAGAATTCCACCCTGAACACCGAGGGCTTTGGAAAAGGATCCAGTCTCAAAGTCCACCTTTCCTTGAAGGTTGAATTGAGCAACAATTCCAGCGCCTTTCTCACCAAGCACCCCTTCGCCGTGGCAATCATCGACGTATACCATGGCTCCGTACTCTTCTGCCAGAGCCGTCACTTCGTCGAGCGGAGCAATGTCGCCATCCATTGAAAACACGCCATCTGTAATGATGAGTTTCCGTTGTGCACCTTCATGAGCCTTCAGAACTGCTTCCAGTTCGCCCATGTCGTTGTGGGCATAGACACCCCGACTTGCTTTTGTGAGGCGTACGCCATCGATAATCGAGCCGTGATTCAATTCATCACTGATGATGACATCTTGTGGTCCAGTGACAAGGGTCGGGATCAGGCCCACATTCACGGTGTATCCGGCAGAATAAATCAACGAGGCTTCAACTCCTTTGAATTCAGCCACTTTTCTTTCGGCTTCGAGGTGGATGTCCATTGTGCCTGCAATGGCCCGCACGCTTCCGCTTCCAGCCCCGTATTTTTCGGTCGCATCGAGCATTGCTTGCTTGACTTTTGGGTGGGTGGTGAGGTTGAGGTAATTGTTTGCTGAAAGCATGATGGTTGGCTTTCCGTCCATGTGGCAGCGAGGTTGATTTGGACTTTCGAGGGTTGGAGGCTCCCAGAGGAGGGATTTTTCCGAAAGGTCATCGTATCGCTCCTTCATCCATGACATGTCGCCGGGCATAGCATCGTCTCCATTGTGCTGAAAGCGCCGTGCTTGATGTTCCTTTGGGTTGACCATGCTGACGCTTCCGTGCGACCATGCACCTCAAAAGGGAGGCGTTCGTCGCCGCACCATGGAGTTGGCCGGAACGGTAAGCAGCGGGCTCGGACGAGCCCATGTCTTCATGGCCCAACCTCACTATCAAGAGCAGTTTCGGGCTTTGCTTGGAAAAACTGCTTGGCCAGGGACACTGAATGTGACGGTCGTAGGATCGGATTTGATCTCCTACATCGCTCTTCGAAAAAAATCGGGAATTGACACGCTCGACGCATCAGCCGAAGACCGCCTTGCTGCCAAGAGCATCGATGTGAATGGATTTGAAGCCAATCGCATTCGTGGTTTCCTGCGTGATGGCGTATCGTTTGGAGGAGCGACTGCATACATAGCAGAATTCAAAACGGATGATGGAAAGATCCCATGCGCCCTTCTCATTCCTGATTTGACCCGTCACATCGATGTCGTAGAAATCATCGCTGGTGCGTGCCTTCGTGAACGTTTCAACCTCGAAGACGGAGCCATCGTGAGCGTACAACTCGATTGATGTTTAGCGGTGCTTAACGATGGGCAACTCGCCCAACCGAGCCCACTCGTTATGAAGCAGGCTCTTCAGTTCGTGCCTCGCAGCCTCTCTCCATCGCTTCCGCATGGTCCGCTCGACGGCAAGTCCTGCCGGTGGGGCGGAGAAACATTGAATGTCGACAGCGGTGGAATCGAGTGGAAGGTGTTCCCAGTGAACGCCCCATAGCATCAACCAGTCGGGTGGTGCTACTCCAAAATCTGCTTCTTTTTCGGGGTGGTCAATCGCTTCACGCACAGCCTCGGGGCTGATCTCACCAATGCACATGCGGTGCAACGCCATCGCCGTGCGACGAACTTGGTTCCACAGGAAGGCTTCTCCGATAATTTCGAATCCGACCACTCGCCCATCGACACGCCATGGTGTGCATGAGTGGATGGTTCGGATTGGGTTTTTTCCTTCTTCGAGGCGGGCAAAGTTCCTCGCATCATAGGTTCCGACAAACATGGCAAGCCATTCGCTGAACACTTCGCCAGGGTCTTGCCAAAATTCAATGCATTCGAGGCGGTAACGGTACACTCGATACTCGGCCATTCTGGGATTCCATTCTTCATCCACTTCTTTGACATCGAGGAATGCGATGTCATTTGGAAGCCGATCATCAAGGGCTCGAACCATTTTTCGAGGTGTCAATGCGGTCCAGAGTTCCTTTTCGATGCGCACAACGCCGCCGTTGACTCGCACGTGAACACCTGCATCGGTGCGACTGGAGAGCACGAGGTTATGACGCTCGTCATGAGGGTCAAGCCATTTTAGACTTCGAAAAACGCGTATAAGTTCACCCTGAACGGTTGAGACGTCAGGTTGAATTTGGCTGCCATGGTAGGCATCGCCCAAGTACCCAATGCGGAACGCCAAACGAACGGTAGAGCCGTCCGTCATACGAACACCTCACTCATCGGCCGAGAGCATCTCAATGGCTTCTTCCGGGGAGTAGCCCAAGCCACCAACAGCCCACTTCAAGGCTTGCTTAAGCCAAGGTTGAACCATTGGGTTCTTCTTTGAAGGGTCCATGACTTCGATGGCGTCAACGATGTTTCTGCTTGCATTGAAGAGCACTTCATCGGTTGGAATGTCATTGAGTTCAAGCTTCTTTGCGTAGCGTTGGAATTCCTTGACAGCGACGGGGATTCGTCGGCATTCGAGTGCGAATGTGGCAAAGTCAGCGATGTATTCCTCGTTTTCCTCATCAAGTTGCATGGCTTTCTTGTAAGCCATCATGATTTTTCCACCAGGGATCACATCGTCTTGTGCTTCCATGTTCTTCATGTTTGCAAACTCAGCGTACATGTGGTGGACTTGAGCGTTTTTCTTGTGTTGCCCCATCTTTGCGTCAAGGTCGGCAATTGCGCCGTCAAGGTCGCCGTTGCGTAGCATTTCAATCGGTGCTTGGAGGAGTTCGTCATTGCTCATGTTCATCGCCTAATGTGTGCCGGTATGTTCGGTCTTTTCAAACACTCGTTTGAGCGGTTGGAATTTCAATCCTCTGAAGCGGCTGCTACAATGGTGTCCTTCAAATCGCTCAGGAGGTGAGATTGACTGTTTTTCTTGTGCATTTCATTGAGGAGGCCCTTTGCCTTCTCCCATTTGCGAATGTTGTACATGCAGTGCTTAGGGTCAGGTCGAACGGTGCGGATGGTTCGCTGGTAAGTCATGATCCCCACGATGGTTCGAATCAGTCCTTTGCCAGCCTTTTCAGCCGCATTGTCGTTTTGGTTCTCTTTGGTACCGGGGATGGTGTGGTTTACGACAGGAACATTCGACTCTTCTACGATGCCTACCCCCGAATCAGTGAGCACGGTGACGGTTGCAAAACCAAGGAGTGTGCCCATTGGTGAGCGCTGGACAACAACTTCGGAAATGCGATCAAAAAGAATGCGTCGATGGGAGCGAGAGAGCAAAAAGCTGTGCTCAAAGATGATCGCATCGCTGGTGATGGCGTAGTGGAAACTTCGTTGGAAGTAAAACACCAAGGCGGTGTAAATGGCCACGAAGACACTACCAAACAAGAGCGGCTGGTAATCGGGGATGATTCCTCCGACGCCTTCATCCATGAACAAATTGGTGATGAACAGCAGGAGATCATCAACAAGGGCGATCGATGGTGCAAGTGACACGATGAGCAAGCCTACGGTCACCCAGCGACCGGAGGTTGAAACATTCATCAGTCGGTTCATCCATGTGACGAAGAGCATGACCGCGGTTAAGCCAAACGAGCCGCTTGTGAACAAGGCGGTTGCCAAGAGGTCCACGAGAAAGTTTTCACTCTCCGTTCCCGGTTCGAGTTCAAACATGACGTGGATGGCCAAAACAAGAAGTCCGAGGGCGTAAAGATTGAGGAAAGCAAAGGTGCTTGGGCGCTTGGTAAGCAAGATTTCTTCTCCTGCAATAATTCGGAATTTTTTACCTAATTTGGCTTGGTCAGCAGCGATTTTTGCTGCCTCATTGGCCTTTGTTTCAGCCAAAGCAGCCGCTTCGGTTTCGGTGTCAGCAGTGGTGGTTTCCTCGCTCATAGCAATTGCTCCAATCGATTGGTGGCCGGGCAAACCAAATAAGACCTTGCCTCCATGCATCGGGTTGCTTATCAATAACTTATGTCACAATCGGGTTTCATTCAGTGGAGCAGGCCCCAAGAATGCTCTGCGTTTCCACGGGCCCACTCGTAATCAGTTTCTTTCCGAATTCCATGCTCATCGATGATCCTAAGTTTCTCGAGTTGGAGGGGGTATTCGTTGTATGTGAGATGCGAAGTTAGCCCCCCTCTCGTTGGTTGATTGAACGTCCAGTGGGCCCTTTCGATGGCTTGGACAGTTAGTTCGATGACCGTGCGCCCGTTCCACATTTTGATGTTGAATTTCGGGAGGGGGGCGCCGGGCGAATGGCCATGCTTGCCTTCGCTTCGGTCCGAACCTACCTTTTCGACTGTGACATGTGTGAATTTCTCACTGCGTCGGTGCTTTCCGTCATGGAACAGTCCTCCT
>OBPB01000049.1_pt1 | contig 29037 bp, 17 predicted proteins | sample 1534631 | NCBI WGS metagenome assembly OBPB01 (sample SAMEA3275471, study PRJEB22092) | marine metagenome | biome: Marine environment; feature: Belgian marine environment, sample taken at 3 meters depth; material: Sterile flask | collected 2014-06-24T18:06:27+00 | depth 3 m
CGCTTGTCGCCATCAGTACGTCTGCGGCGAATTTCATTGAGTTCTTTGAGCAATGAATCGCTCTTGGATTCGGGTTCAGGAGCCTCTTTTGGCAATTCCTCTCCAACAATGGCCTCTCCCATGTTTTATGCACACGGGTTACTACAAATGAACCCATTGATGAAAATGGGTGAAAGGTGGGTTGGGCCGGACTTGAACCGGCGACCTCGGCATCTTCAGTGCCGCGCTCTCCCAACTAAGCTACCAACCCTTTCGTGTCGCCCACGTGGCGTGGGATTTCAAGTCTTCGTTGTTCACTCTTGTCCAGACAAGACACTTGCTTGCATTTCAAAGAGGGAAGCGAAGCCGATTTCTGCACAATCGAGCAGTGCTTCAAGTTCTTCACGTTGATACGTGGCTTCTTCGCCGGTACCCTGAACTTCAACGAATGAACCGTTGCTGATTTTTACAACGTTCATGTCCACATCAGCATTGGAATCGAGAATGTAATCAAGATCAAGATAGGTCTTTCCATCGATAAGTCCCACTGAAATTGCAGCAACATCATGAGGTAAAACACGCATTTCGTGCTCGTGTTGTTCTTCAGCAGAGAGTGTCGGAGCGCTCCATCCAGAACGTCGTTGATCCTCGGTTGGACGTAGATGCTTTGGAAGGCATTGGCCATTCGCAATCAAACGACGAATGCCCAGTCTGAGGGCAAGATTAGCCGCAGTGATTGAAGCACAGCGTGTGCCACCATCAGCATTCAGTATGTCACAATCGACATTGAGTGCAACAGGGCCAAGTTCTTCCAAATCGACACCCGCTCTTAAGGAACGAGCAACAAGGCGCTCGATTTCCTGTGTTCTTCCTTTTGCACCACGACGTTCTCTTCTGAATCGAGAGTCAGTGGAACCTGGGAGAAGAGAGTATTCAGCATGAACCCATCCTTTGTTGGAATCTCGGGGAAACCATCCTGGTAATCGTGCTTCTTTCGTGCAACATGCGAGAACAACAGTTTCTCCTTGTCGGTAAAGAATGGATGCGAGAGCGTTACTTGTGAAGTCGATTTCAACCTCTACGCCTCTCATTTCATCAGCATTTCGCGTGGTCTTCATTTCAGTTTTGAATTTGCCCATGTACGTGCCACGTGGTTGAGTTCATCAATGCTTTTGTGACCTCGAAAGAAGAGCATGCGTATGTTCAAGAGGTCGCTGCGTTTCCAAGTGTCATGAGTCAACACACTGCTGTCATCTGCGGCGTCTCTCGAACACCTATCGGCCGATTTATGGGCGCACTTTCATCAATGAGTGCTGTCGATTTAGGTGTTGCAACTGTGAAAGAACTGTGTCAACGAATGAACATCGACCCTTCCTCTGGCATCATTGATGAGGTCCTTATGGGACAAGTTTTGCAGGCTGGTATTGGACAAGCCCCTGCCCGTCAAGTCGCCCTTGGAGCAGGATTACCAGTTTCAACATCTTGTGTTACGATCAACATGGTGTGTGGTTCATCTCTCAAGGCAGTCATGAATGCTGCAACAAGCATCAGAATGGGTGAACACAATGTGGTTATCGCAGGTGGAATGGAAAGCATGTCCAATGCTCCTCAATTGCTCTTTGGTCAACGAAAAGGAAAGAAAATGGGTGATTCAAAACTTATCGATTCAATGATTCATGACGGACTATGGGATGTTTACAACGACATGCACATGGGTAACACTGGAGAAGTCGTTGCCCGTGAATGTTCGATCGATAGAAGTCAAGCAGATGCTTTCTCAGTTCAAAGTCACATGAAAGCTGCAAAAGCCTGGGAAGAAGGATGGTTCGATTGGGAAACGTTTCCTCTAGAAATACCTCAACGCAGAGGCGAGTCACTCCTTCTGGAACGAGATGAAGGGATTCGTGCAGATTCATCTATTGAACATCTGTCAACACTCCGAACGGTTTTCGATAAAGATGGAATCGTAACTGCTGGAAATGCAAGTACGCTCAACGATGGAGCCAGCGCAGTTCTTGTAACAAGTGAAGAGTTTGCTAAGGCACAGGGATGGGAGATTATTGCTATCATTGAAGATTATTGTACTGCAGGTGTTGAGCCAGAACGTGTTATGAGCGCTCCAATCCCCGCTGTCAAGGATTTGCTTGAACGAAATAATCTCGACGTAATGGATGTTGATGTGTATGAACATAACGAAGCCTTCGCTTCAGCATCATGCGCAGTCGCTCAAGAAGTCGGTATTCCTCATGACAGATTCAACCTACATGGTGGAGCAGTCAGCCTCGGTCATCCTTTAGGGTCCAGTGGGACACGTTGTCTCATTACCATGCTCGGCGTTATGCAAAGGCTTGATTCCAAGTCAGGAATTGTAACGCTCTGCCTTGGTGGCGGCAATGCTGTTGCAATGTATATTCGCAGATGAGGCCAATCGTTGGGTTCATTGCTTGGGAGTGCGAGGGTTGAATCATGCGCTGGCTTGTGGGTGTGATTCTCGTCTTGGTACTTATTGTACCAACAGCCACTGCGTGTGAAACCGAAGCAGCTCGTTTGCTCAGTGGAAAGTTCCCTTCTCCAACTGGAATCTCTCCCGATAAGGACGAGTCAATTCGAGAAGCCTCACGCCTTGCAGAGGTTGGTCAAGAAACAGCGAGACACATGCTCTGGCGTGTCTTGATGGGAGAGACACTGACCGAAGAAGAAGTTGCGGCTGAGATTGATCGAGCCATGATCGAGAACGGTTCCAATCCAGATTGGCCAAGTTTCGATACAATTGTTGCTGCTGGTTCCAATGGGGCAATTCCGCACGGAGACCCTGCGAATAATGGTGCAGGTCCAACCGTTATTCAAATCGGGGATGTCGTCGTTGTTGATTTAGGGGCAAGAGTGAATGATTGGGTAAGTGACGTAACACGATCCTACATCATCGGTCCAACAACAAATGAGACAATTATCGAAGTGTATATGGCCGTTTATGATGCACAGAACCTAACCTTCCCACTCATCGAAGCAGGAACGCCTGCATGGGCACTTGATGACATTGCTCGTACACACATCGAAGAGCAAGGTTATGGGGAATATTTCATTCACAGTCTTGGACATGGATACGGTGTATGTGTCCATGAACCACCTTTGCTTTCAGGCGGTACCGATGATCCGCTCTTCGGCCTTTCATACAACCAACAACCCCTTGCTGTTTGGGATGCTATTACCATTGAACCTGGAATCTACCTCGATGGATGGTTTGGGGTACGAATTGAAGATGATTTCCTCGTAAATCAAGAGGGGCATGAATTCCTAACAGCAGATTTGCCAAGAGACCTTGATTGGTTCATGATCAAAGCAGATGATTATCCACAATCAGATATGGGTTCGACAGACGGTTCAGATTCAAGTGATGCATCTGAAACACTCCCGTTCCCAATTGGAATGGTTCAAACCATGATGTTGCTGACTATTGTGGCATCAGCCTTTGTTCGCAATGAGAATGAGGAATAATCACTCTTCTTCCGTCTCTTGACGGAATGGACTGAAGATACCAATATCTTCAATGATCTCAGAAGGTCCTGGAAGAATCGATAAGATGTCATCAGTTCGCAATCCGGTCGCTTTGTAGATTCGATTTGCAAGATCTTCTTTTTTGGTTCGTCCAGGTGATAATACTGCAAATCGTTCACATCGTTCTTTGATCGTTGAAACAGTGCCTCCAAGAAGGAGTGGAACTCCATTGATTGCAACAAGGCCAACTGCCATTTGGACATCTAAATCCTTGAACCATTGACGTTGTCCACGTACAATGAATGCGCCTTTACCGACGTATTCACCGGTCTGTGCAGACTTGGAAACTTGAGCAGGCTTTACCGCGAAGACAGTTCCATGAGCTCCGCCTCCATTCCATGCTCGACTCCAGCAAAGAGCGAGTGTAGCAGCCTCTTCCAATTTCTCATCTGTGATTCTCTCATCACCGAGTTTATCGACGATTCGGTAGGAAGCCACGCCGGGTGGTAATTGCTCAAAGGGTTCTTCATCGATTGCAAATCCTTGTGTTGCTCGAAGACTACAACTTGGAGCGCCGTGAATGTCTGCGTGAAGGTACATGTCTCCACCTGAAAGGTGCTTTTTGACAATGGCATCATTTCCTTTCGCATCCTTACCTCCAACCAGTAAATGACCACCCGAAATGATGCTCCAGCGATGTTGTTCAAACCACAACCGTTTACTTCGACGAACTGTTTGAAGACGCCCACTTGCTTGTTGTTTTGCTTCCTTCTTTTGTGCTCTTTTGAATTCAACCTTCGTATCAGCAAGGGCTTTCGTCGCTCCTGAGGTCTTGTATTTCTGTTTCCGGGCCGATTCAAAATACCGTTGTGCATTTTGGTGAACGGTTTCATCAAGAGAGAGGGTGAAGACAAGTCCTGGATCTCCGTTTTCATCAGGGAGGCGAACCATCATTGTACGTTCTGCAGGATTGCCTGAATCAACCCACGGGTTTTCTTTTAGGCCAGATAGAATTGCTTTCCAGCTTTTTGTTTCAAGTGCTTCATTCGCTTGTTGTAAAATTGTTTCAACATGGGTCCAATTCGATTGAATTGCATGACCAATCGCTTGTTGTTTCTCGATCTTCTTTGCAAAACCTTCGAGCGCTTTTTCTTGCTGGTTAAGTCGTCGTTCAAGGCGTTCAACATTTGTTGAATGTCCTCTTCCTGGAGCAGCAGCATCGAGTTTCTCTCGTTCTCGGCGTGCCAATGCATTTGCATCATGATGACCTTTCCAGGCATCAATGGTCGACGTCAGTGTTGGATATTCAATGTAGATTGACGTTGAGTGGGATGGTAATAAGAGAGGTGTCGCTTCTTTAGCAGTTTCTCGAATCACAGCATTTGCTGCAGCATCATGTCCTTTCGTAGAAGCGATGGCTTGGAGCGCTTCAGCATCATGTTCTTCAGTCGGTTTTACAATAAGATAGCCTTGTTTTGAAGATTTTAATTCATCCAAGAAATGTGTCAGAGAGTCGTGAACGACACCTGTATCTGCATCTGTAGTCGAACTGTTTGGCTCAAGACCTGCATGTTCGCATACAGCATTTGCATACACACCCCCGAGGTTGATTTTACCTCCAAGAGTTGAAACTAAGTCACGATCAGAATCTGAGAAGATATCGTTGATCACATCAGGAGTTAACGTGTAAGGATCTACTGCAGCAGGGGGAGGAATGTACACCTCACCTTTCTTGATGGTTCTTCCAGCGTAACTCGCATGCGTAAGTGGCTGAATGATGACATCATCTTCATCCATTAAAATGACATTCCCATCTCTAAACAATTCAACACTCAGGGAGCGTTTTCCATGTTTTGTATCAAATCTAAGAAGAAGAACCCTGTCGAATCCAAGTTGTTCAACACCTGTTAGTCGAGCATTCTTGAGATGTTTTCGCAGAACCATAGCAAACGGAGGCGGAGTCATTGGCATTGGACGATCTCTTTGGGAAGTGTATACACGTTGTCCCCGAACGATGACTAGATCAAATTGGTCTGATTCTTTTGGATTAATACGAAGAACAATTTGTTCGTAATGGGGCATGTAGGCCTTCTTGACATATGCGCCTGCCCACGAATCAAGCTCTTGAGAAACAGCCCGAACGTCAAACCCAGTCATTGATGCCTTCATGTAAATCCCTCCTATTCTTCGAAACGTAACAATACTTTGCCGATGTTTTTCCCATCATGTATGTATTGGTGAGCCTTTGCAACATCACGTGCATCAAATACGGAGTCTATAATTGGGTCCAAAACGCCTTCTTTTATTCCGTTTACAATGCGTTCCATTTGCTCAGTCATGACATCTTCATCAGGCCATGTGCCCATGTGGACACCGAAGACGCCTTGATTTCGTGACATCATTTTCATTGGATCGAAACGAGGACGTTTTCTAAATGCAAAGAACGCTTTGAGAAGAGAACGCTTTGAAGAAGGAGCTGCAGAAGACATTCCGTAGGTGTATAATTTCCCTCCATGTGCTAGAACAGATAGGCTTCGCTTGAGATGATCGCCACCAATTGGGTCAAGAATATGATCGACGCCTTTGCCATCAGTTGCATTTTTGATGATATGTACAAAATCTTCGTTATGCCGATCGATTGCAGTTGCTCCATACGATTGGATAATTTCGGCTTTAGCCGAAGATGCAGTTGACCAAACGTTAGCGACTCCAGCCCATTTGCAGAGTTGAAGAGCTGCAGTTCCTACACCACCGCCACCACCGTGAATGAGAACCGAATCAGTTGGTTTTAGATTTCCAAGATGATGAAGCATATGATGTGCTGTAATGTAGGTGACTGGCATTGAAGCAGCAGCCTCTAGCGTCATCTCATCAGGAATTGGAATGACTCGATTGACTTCAGTAACAACGTGAGTTGCTTGTCCTCCAGTTCTCATCATTCCGACAACACGTTGCCCAACTTCGAATCCTTCGACATCACTTCCTAGTGCATGGATGACTCCACTAACTTCGTAGCCTGGGGTAAATGGAAAAGGCGGTCTTGGTTGATAGAAACCCATGCGCATGAGTGTATCTGCGAAGTTAATCCCAGCAAAATGAACCCGAATACAAACTTCATTTTTCTCTGGAATTGGAATCTCAATATTTTTGATATCTAGGACCGATGGAGATCCAGGTTTCGTAATTACAACTCTATATGGCATTCATTCAACTCCTCTTAGGTTCCATCCATTCGATTGTTGCTCAACAAGCCCCATTCGTTCATGTGAGAGTAGATGCGCAAGGGTTTGGTCTTGAGCAAGACCTGGATGTGCATCTGGTGAATCTGAATACGCCATAGTAGCAATGGCTGAAATTGTCTTATGCCCATTTTCAACAGCGTCGAGCACTTTTTGATGGCGTTGTTTTCGATGCTTGATGTAATATGAGAGAGTGCGTTCTGGCAACGGAATAACAGGACCATGGCTTGGAAATAGGAGGTGAGGATTCAACGTGCGAAGACGTTCTAATTGCTCAATGTACACATCCATGTCGCCAGTACCTGGAGGAATCAAGATGGTTCCAATTCCAGCAACCATGTCGCCAGCAACAATACCTGCTGGTGAAGAGAGGCAAACATGGCCGGGATGATGTCCCGGCGTGATGAGAACAGTCCATTCCTGTTTTCCAAGTTGAAGTATGTCGCCATCGTTCAAGATACGATCGCATGCAACGGTTTTCGAAGTATATTCACTTCCCCAAACAGGTACGTCAAAAGCTTCCCTGAGCAAATCCATATCTCCAATATGGTCGCCATGAGAGTGAGTAAACAACAAGGCAACCAATTCACCTTTGTGTCGGTCAACTGCTTCTGCCAATTCTTCCATACCTTCTCTCATGTGACAAGCAGGGTCCACGAGAACAAATTCTCCTTCAGGATCACCAACAAGGTATGCGTTGGTATGGTCTGCTGGAGGAAGTGTTGCAGTTTTTACAGGAACAACTTCAACACCATATGCAAAAAGGATTGAGCGACGTCCAGGTTGTCGTCGTTGCAGATCTTCAGCAGTTTGAATCATATCACCCTCGAATCGTTTCAGAGTTCGGTCAAGTTCCATCAAGAGTGTGACTACTGGTGGTGCAACTCGGATTTCATTTTGAGACCAACGTTGAATCATATCAATAGGTTTCATCCATTCGAATGCCGTGAACTCCGTTTGAACTTCTAAAGATGGAATAAAATCATCGTTACCAATGTGGAGATGGAAGAATGTATTCTCGAATTGAACCGGACCAAATGGTGGAGTTGTGCGACTTGAAATGTGTCGAAGACAAGACGTATCGGACACAAACTCATGATTTGAAATCGCCGCTAAGAACGCTTTCTTATCTGTTAGAATACGTTCTCTTAGCGATGAATTAACAGGTTGCAAAGCGTTCCCCGATGGGACAACACCCAGTTCCTCAGACATTTCACGAACCACAGCAACGACAGCTGAATCTTGAGCACCTGAATTGTTAGAAAAAAACTGAATTCCTTCTTTGTCTGAACGAGACACACCGCCGCCTGGGAATGCCCAGTAACCCGGAAACGCCCTCATTGTTTCAGATCGTCGTCCAAGAAGGACTTCAACACCGTTTTCGCCATCACGGGTTAGCGTCAACGTCACAGTAGGACGTGGCGTCTTCCTCGCAAATACGGGAAGGTTGACACCTTCGGGTACTTCGCTCATGTTCCACCCTGAGGGTGGACTGCTTCAAGCCTTTGTGACTTCACTCATTGCGTCGAATGAATGCAGCTCCAAGGAGTGCAAGCATTCCAACAATTCCAGTGAATCCAGGAGTATTATGCATTGGGTTCTCATCACTGTAAGCATCAGCACTTGATGAATACAAGCGAACTTCGTTCCAATCATTATCGGTTTCAGAAACATGAATCATATCACCATCGCTGATGGTTCCTGATGAATCAGTATCATGGAACATGACAGAAGACCCTTCTAGCATAGCATCGTTCATTGAAACTGTCATGTAAGTAGAACAGTCCTTGGTCATCTCTCCTGTTTCCATGTCCATGTCTTCCTCACATGTTTCGAGTACGATAGAATAATCATTCATATCTCCTTCGAAGTGGAAGTCCATTTCGTTGGTGATGTACCAAACTCTTTCTTCATCAGAATCATCACTGTCACCATGGTCGTGGTCATCAGATCCGCCCATGTCGTCTTCGTCTTCGCCACCGGCACAGTCTTCGTAACCGTCGTTGACGTAATCCATTGGAATCATTTCACCATCATCACAAGTGAACATTTCTTCAGAGCCTTCCATCGACATCATGTACTCATCGATGTCCATGATGAACTGTTCGAGTTCATCGATGTCAAGATCACCAGAATCATCGGTGTCTGCATCATCGAAAATCATGTTAATATCATCACTCATCTCCTGAGGGAAAGGTTCTCCAACTTGGTCCATGAATGCATTGAACTCGTCAATGGTCATTGCTCCATTTGAATCTGTGTCAGACATGTCGAGTAGATCTTGAGGAGAAGGGGCATCATCTCCGCCATCATCATCCTCCGTCATTGCAAGAAGTTCAGCCAATTCATACTCATCGAGCCCACCGTTGGAATCCAAGTCGTAATCAGCCCATAGCATCATTGAATCGTTGCGATCTTCGTCGCTTTCCCAACCTTCATCGTTGCTGAGGAAAGCATCATACTCTTCCCATGAAATGTTGTTATCGCCATCAGAATCCATTGACGCCATCCATTCCTCGACCATCGCATCGATGTAAGAATCATCGCTGTGGTCATCATCTCCGCTAGTCATAGCTTCAAAGTCTTTGAATTCGTCAGAATCGAGCAGACCATCTTCATCTGCATCAACCATGTCAAACATTTGTGGTAGTCCCTCGAATGAATCTGAATCATATCCATCGTTTGTAAGATCCATACTAACGCATGCATCGAGTTCATTGAAATCAACCATTTCATCAGCATCAGAATCACATTCAGACATTTCTCTGTTGAAGGTCCACGTCTCGTATTGGTCATCACCGTGGTCATGTCCATCGTCATCGTCGTGGTTGGTTCCGTCGTCATCGTCGTGATCATTTCCGTCACCCATGTCGTATTCATCGTCATCCATGCTGTCCGTCAAAGAGAACGGCAGGGCAACGAGTTCACCTGCTTCAGCACCACTAAAGAATGCGCTGACTTTGTCTTCGGTGAGAACGTACATCTGGATATCAGTTCCATCCATGCTCATTCCGAAATACTCGATTTCTCCTGCATCATTGAAGGCTACGGACATGTCAGGCATTTCGCCAGATTCATCCTCATCATGCATGTGTTCATCTTCGTCACCATGCATGTGGTCTTCTTCGTCATCATGAGAATCGACAGCTTCGATGAATGTTACAAGTTCTGCTGAGTTAAGTTCTCCATCAGCATCTGCGTCTGCGTTATCAAACACAGTTCGCATTTCATCTACATCATCCTCTTCGGTATCATCGGAGGCTGTAAATTCTTCAAAAGATATACTGTCGCTGTCATCAGTATCAAAGAGGCACAAAGCCATATCTGGTGTCATTGAATCTTCCATGTCGACCATTGTTACATCAAAGATTTGCAATCCATCAACGGTTTCGTTGGAAGGTGTAAACTCGCCCATACATTCAGTAAATGTGAAGACTTCTAGCATTTCCATCATATCCATGTCATCACCATTATCTTGTGTCTCTTCTGCCATCGAAGCAATAACTTCGGTGTGGGAGTTCGATGTAGTCATAGAGTAGGATTCAAGCCCTTGCTGAGCTATCATTTCGAATTGCATTTTCTCATCATCAGTTGCATCCGAAGGAAGTGATCCCGTGGCATCATATCCGATTGTCACATACATTGTTGTGCCAATGTGCGTCATTGTTTCAACCATCTTGTATGCGACGCCTTCGCTACTCATTCCCATGATGCTGGAGGTATGGTAACCTGCTGGGGACCAAGCTTCGGTCATTTCCATTGTAAGAACTGCATCAGAATCCTCATCAGCATCGACTAGGCCTGATTCTGCAAGCATACTGGAATCCATTTCATACATCATCGTAATTCCAAAGGATTCTCCTTCATCTACGGTCATGAAGTCATTGATTTTCTCGAATGCAATGTCTTCATTGATCTCGATTTTCTTCGTTTCTCCGTCTTCGGAGTCTAATAATTCAGTACAACCTGCGAGCAGGAGGGTGGCTACGAGAAACAGTACAAGTGATTTCTTCATGGAATAGCCAATTGGGGTCACTGTATAAAGGCCACGCCTACGGAAAAATCCGTGATTTAAGACGCAATTTCATCAAGGACAACCGATTGGGGATAACATGGTCGCATCCTCGGTGGAAGAAGAACTTGAGCAACTTGCAGCACTTGTGGCTGAAGCTGAAGCACTCGGAATTGATCCATGGCCAGAACGAAAACCACCTCGACCTTGGGCGAAATACGCACTTGCTTCATTCATGATTATCATGATGCTTTCATGGGTTTCAAAGGGAATGTATCGATTCGCTGTAATTTGATTCATAGTCCACCGTTGATTTCAAGAAGGACATCAAAGTGGGCGAATCATAGTCCCTTAGTGTAGCGGTCCATCATGGAGGATTCTGGTTCCTCCGACCCCGGTTCAAATCCGGGAGGGACTACCATCATTCCTCTTCGTCAGGTTTTACCAGTAAGAAAGAGGTAATCATCGACATCGGATCACCGGATGTCAATTCACCAGAGTATTCTTTGACTTGTCCGTAGGTGACGACACGGAGCCTGAATTTACATATTTTCTTTGTTCTTCGCTTTCGATGGTGACGGTAGAAATGAACACCAATTTTGTATTCCCCATCAGGTGCAAAATCTGTCCAAACCACATTTTCAATCGGTTTCTTAGATTTTGGACGGACGTTCATATCAACGTCAAGTTCTCCACCACAAGCACTCTTTCGATTGTTGAAGTAAATTCGCTTTTTTTTTTCAAGCAGAAGACGGCATACGAGATCATTGTAATCGTCCCATGCAAGGCTGATTTGTACAACACCGGATTTCCCACCCTCTCGGGCAAGACGTTCCATAAGTTCCGAATCTTCTTCTTGACTGACACGAACCGAGATTCCAGTCCCGACTTCTTCCTCTGCTACGAGATCTGCATGGGCATTGAGATTGTCTTCATTCTCAGAGATCCAAGTGGATCGATCTTCTTCATCTTCCTCACTTTCTTCATCTTCAGTCTCCACAGCATCTCGTTCCGGAATGAAGATTTCATCCATTACAAGTTGTAAGTCTGAGAATTGCTCAACGCGACGTCGTTGCCGATTCTCATAGGCTTCACGAGCTTGGTCACTAAGTTGGTCGAGTTGTAAGGACCGTGAAACAACGTGTCGTCGGTCATGTCTTGCTCCTTTCCGAGAAGCACGCATGCTTGAAAGTGGTGCTCGACTGGCGCTGTGGAGTTTTTGCCTCTTCCTCAGTTCACGCTTCTTTTTCATCCTGTTCAATGTGAATAATGCAGCGAAAAAAGAAGCAGCGCCTCCAAGAATCAGTATCAGAAGTATTGTCTGGTCCACAGTTCCACTTCCTTTTCCTCCTTGATAGAGGATTCTATTGTATGTTCATTGGCCAAGGAATTCTGAATTCATTTGCTTAAGCATCTCTTCTGATGGTCTGAGATCTGATTCAGCCACATCGAGAAGAGGTGTTGATACGAGCCCTAAGTCTTCAGCGAGTGAAGGTTTGCTCGAATCAAAGTAAAGCAATCCAGTGACGTGTTTCTTATCCTTCTCAGCTTGGTGCAATGCAGTCAAAGCAGCCATGGAATCACTTGGGTCGTGTGAGTCTGAAATCGTTTCAAGACGGATGGTTGAGCCATCATGAAGGGTGATATCAGTAAAGTGTCCTTCTGGGACTTCAACTTCTGCAACAGGTTCGAAGTGAGGGATATAATCTGCCATGTGAAGTGTCACTTCATTTTCTTTGACATATCCATAAGAACGCATTGATTCATCGTTGTTGTTGAACGTAACACACGGTGAAATGACGTCGATTAAAGCGAACCCTTTGTGGGACATAGCGGCCTTAATCAATGATGTCAATTGCTTTTTTGAACCAGAGAACGAACGTGCGACAAAGGTGCATCCAAGATTGATTGCAAGAGCACACAAATCAATAGGTTGTGTCTCATTTGCCTTTCCTTTCTTCTTCTTTGAGCCAATATCTGCTGTTGCTGAGTATTGTCCTTTTGTAAGGCCATACACACCGTTATTTTCGACGATGTAGACCATGTCCATGTTTCGTCGGATTGCGTGAATTAACTGTCCAATACCGATTGAAGCGGAATCTCCGTCTCCAGATACGCCAAGATAGAGGAGGTCCTTGTTGATCGCATAGGCGCCGGTCGTTACTGATGGCATTCTTCCGTGAACCGTGTTAAATCCGTGAGATTGTCCAAGATAGTATGCAGGTGTCTTTGAAGAACATCCGATTCCCGACATCTTAGCGATTCGATGAGGTTCGATTCCGTTTTCCCAAGCAGCATTAATGATGACATTTGAGATTTGGTCGTGACCACAGCCAGGACAAAGGGAGGATGGACCACCCTTGTAGTTCTCTTTAGGCTCATTGATGACGTTCAACTTAATTGCTCTTGCAGGTTTGTCGCTCATTGGCTCACCTCCTTGATTTTGTCAAGAATTTTCTCAGCATAGATGCGAGCACGAGGAGGCATACCATCGGAGTAAGCAACCGAATGGACTTGCCCAACAATGTCGTTTGGTAATTCACGGCGAAGAATTCCCCAGAGTTGCCCATCACGATTGATTTCAAGGACGATTGTCGTCTTGTGTCGTCGCACGAATGCTTCGACTTCACTGTGAAGAGGAAGGGATCGAACACGACATTGACTGACTTTCATTCCAGTCGCTTCAAGGATGTCATCAATCTCTTGGATTGTGTTTTCCATACTTCCGAAGTAGATGACGCCAACGTCACCTTCGACTTCTTCACGGAGAATTGGAGCTGGTAGATCATCACGTGAATTATTGATTTTATCCTTCAATCGGGTCATGAGGTTGAAATAATCATCAGGCTTTTCTGAGTAAACACCGTCAGGATTGTGCCCAGTACCTCTGTAGAGGATAGGTGCCATTCCGCTTCCTGGAAGTGTTCTGTAAGGGATTCCATCTCCATCGAGATCCCGATATCGGCCGAAGTTTTCCATTGCTTCGAAGACATCTTGTTCTCTGATTGTCTTGCCTCGATCCATTGGAGTATCAGGATAAGTGAATCCTTCGCAAGCCCATCGGTTCATACCAAGATCAAGGTCAGAAAGTCCGAAGACGGGTGTCTGGTATCGTTCTGAAATATCGAACGCCCTCCATCCAAATTCGAAGCATTCTTCAACGGTTCCTGGCATGATGACGATGTGTTGTGTGTCACCATGGCTGCCTTCGTAAAGCATAGCCAAGTCAGATTGTTGAGTGCGAGTAGGGAGTCCAGTAGAAGGACCTACACGGTTCACGTCCCAGAAGACAGAAGGAATCTCTGCAAAGTAAGCCAAACCAATGAATTCCTGCATAAGAGAAATTCCTGGACCGGATGTAGCAGTCATACCACGTCCACCTGCCCATCCAGCGCCAAGGACCATTCCTGCTGCTGCAAGTTCATCCTCTGCTTGAATAACGGCACATGTCGCTTCGCCTTCGTCGTTTGTTCGAAGTCTTGGAATCCATCCAATGATGCCTTCTGCTAGGCTTGATGAAGGTGTGATTGGATACCATGCGAGCAGTTGAACTCCTCCGAAAATACAACCAAGTGCAACTGCTTCATTTCCTTCGAAAAAGAATCGATCTTGTTCAACAGATCTCTCTTGGACGACGTAAGGGTCTTCTTTCGTAAAGTTCTCCTTGGCATGAGTTCTGCCAAGTTCGAGTGCTGTTTTGTTCAGTTCTATCGCTGATTCTTTTCCTTTAAATTGGCCAGCAACTGCCTTGTGCAAAGCCTCATCTGTGATTCCAATAATTTCAGCTAGAGCGCCTACATACACAATGTTTGTAACAAGTTTAGCTAACTTAGGGCTAAGACTTCGAGCAAGTTTTGTCATAGGGACTGGATAAGAAAAGACATCGGTTCGGTCCATTGGCATCTTGGAGTCCGTGTTCCAGATGACGACAGACCCAGGTTCGAGTGAAGCAAGATCTTCAGCCCATGTTGCTTTGTTGACAAGAATTTGGATGTGAGTTCGGTCTCCTGGGGCTTGGTAACCTTGGTCTGACAAACGTACAATGTACCATGTAGGGAGTCCTGAAATATTCGAAGGGAAGAGATTCTTTCCTGATACTGGAACGCCCATGTCGAAGAGTGACTGGAGCAGGATTAAGTTAGCTGATTGAGAACCGGTACCGTTTGCAGTTGCTATGTTAATGGTGAAGTCGTTTACGATGGTATCCATCTCTTGTGTCTCCTCAAAGGCATACGTCTTGAGCCGACGCCGCCCTCTTATTCTGTCCCCATCGCTTTCATCACTTCAACATGTTGCCGTACTAACCTCAAGAATGTCCGGCCGTGAAGGTCAAAACAAGGAATCGATTCGGCTGGAACATGGCGGACGAAGCATTAGCCGAAGCATGGAAAAAAGCGGGTAAGGAAATTACCAAGGGAAAGAACGAGGGAGCACTTCAAACCCTCCGTCTTGCAGACCCTCAGGCAAGCGATGCAATGACAGGTAGACTCGTTGGAGAAGCACTTTGGAATATCGCAAAATCAAACGATTCAAGATCGGATTATCGTAAAGCGGCCATGTTCTTGCGGGAAGCCAGCAAGAAAAACCCAAAAGACAAGAAAACGGGTGAGTTGTACAATAAAATCCGCAACGAAATGCAAGACAAGCGAATCGGCGAAACTCTCATTCCGAAGTTATTCAATAATGGAGGGCCAACATTGGCCGGTATTGTAGCCATCCTCGGAGGATTCGTTCTTGTTCTCGCTATCATTATGATTGCAAATACTGAATCAACGACAACCGATACCATCGAACTCAATCTATCTTGGTCCGAAGGCGGAGTTGACAAACAAGGAGTCGTCGTCATAGAACTCTATCCTGACGAGGCACCAGTTCACGCTGAGAACTTCAAACAACTCGTCAGTCAAGGCAAATATGATGGGACAATGTTCCACAGAGTGATCGATGACTTCATGATTCAAGGTGGCGATTTCACAAGCGGTAATGGTCAAGGTGGCCATGCTATCATTTGGGATGGATACTGTAACGGACAATCGATGGAAAATTCCGCTGATTGCCCTTCGAACCAGTGGACTATTGGAGACGAGGCCGATAACGGTTTGATTCACACTCCTTGTTCGATATCTATGGCAAAGACGGAAAATGCGAATACTGGAGGTAGCCAATTCTTCCTCATTCTTAGCGACAGCACGCCTAACTGGCTTGATGGTGTGCATACCGTATTCGGTAACATTACCTCAGGCTGCGACCACGTAACGGCAATCAGCCAAGTGGCTACGGGTGAAAACGACAAACCAGTAAGTGATGTTGTAATCGAATCAGCAGTATTCCTCGGAAGCGAAGAAGTTGACCCTTGGTACAAATTCTGGTGAACCCTCCAAATGAACGGACAGTTCGCTTGATTAGGGGGTTGTTATTCCCTTGAATTATGAGCGATTCTGACCCTTTCAATGCAAAGCGTGAACTTGACATTGGTGGCGCATATTTTGCACTTCAAGCCCTTGATGATTCTGGCATTTCAACAGCACATCTCCCCTATTCGATGAGAGTCTTATTGGAAGGAGCACTTCGAAACTGTGATGGTTTCCTTATCCGTGAAGAGGATGTAAAATCGATTGCTGGTTGGCAAGCCAACAGTGAGCGTGGAGAAATTCCGTTCCGTCCTTCTCGAGTCATTCTTCAAGATTTCACAGGTGTTCCTGCAGTAGTAGATCTTGCAGCACTCCGTGATGCAATGGTGGATATGGGCGGCGATCCAGAAAAAGTCAATCCTCAAGTTCCAGTTGATTTGGTGATTGACCATTCTGTTCAAGTCGATGTCTCGGGATCAAATGTCGATGCATTGCAACTCAACCTTGACATCGAATACCATCGAAACATGGAGCGTTATAAATTCCTGAAATGGGGGCAACAATCGCTCAACAACTTCCAAGCCGTACCTCCTTCGAGAGGAATTGTACACCAAGTTAATCTCGAATTCCTAGCTAGCGTCGCTCGACAAGAGGACAACGTTTGGCTCGCTGATACGTTGGTTGGAACTGATTCACACACGACGATGATCAACGGACTAGGTGTCCTTGGATGGGGTGTTGGTGGAATCGAAGCAGAGGCAGTTATGCTTGGCCAACCAATTTACATGCTTTCTCCAGACGTTGTTGGCGTTCGACTCACTGGATCCCTCAACAGCGGTGTCACTGCAACCGACATGACACTTCGGATTGTCGAGATTCTTCGTAATCATGGTGTTGTTGGAAAATTCGTCGAATTCTTTGGTGAAGGAATGGTTGCTCTTTCTCTTGCTGATCGAGCAACAATTGCAAACATGGCCCCAGAATACGGGGCAACATGTGGATTCTTCCCTGTCGATGAACGTACAATGGAATATCTCCGTCTCACTGGCCGTGAAGAAGCAGCTGTTCAAGGCGTTGAGGCTTTTGCAAAAGCACAAGGCCTGTGGTACAATTCTGAAGATGCTGAGAAATCCTACACTGCAGTTCTAGAACTCGATTTATCCACTGTTGAACCTGCTCTTGCAGGGCCAAAAAGGCCTCAAGACCGTGTTGATCTGAACAACATGAAATCCCATTTCGCTCATTCCTTAACGCACGAAGTTGGCCATCAAGGCCATGGGCTACAAGCATCAGATTTGAATCGAGGAGCTATTGTTGAAAGAGATGGTGATATGTATGATCTCAATCATGGTGACGTTGTGATCGCTGCCATTACATCGTGTACCAATACATCGAACCCAGATGTCATGCTTGCTGCCGGACTTATCGCTCGAAAGGCACGAAATCTTGGTTTGGATGTCAAACCATGGGTCAAGACATCATTGGCTCCTGGTAGCAGAGTTGTAACTGAATATTACGAGGCCACAGGTCTACAAGAAGACTTGAATGCCCTTGGATTCCATAATGTGGGTTATGGATGCACAACATGTATCGGAAATTCGGGCCCATTGCCAGAAGAAATTGAAGCAGCAATCGACGCAGAAGATCTCATTGTTGGAAGCGTCATTTCAGGAAATCGAAATTTCGAAGGTCGTGTACATGGTAAAGTCAAAGCCTCTTATCTCGCTTCACCTCCGCTTGTTGTTGCTTATGCTATCGCAGGTTCACTTGAGGTCGATCTGACCACCGAACCTCTTGGTGTTTCTAAAGACGGAATGCCTGTTATGCTTTCAGATATCTGGCCAAGCGATGAAGAAATTGCAGAAGCAAGGTCAGTGATTACACCCGAGATGTTCAAACAACGATATTCCGATGCAATGAATGAGCCACGATGGGACTCTATCCCGTCTGAACCAAGTCCTCTCTACCCGTGGGAAGATGCTTCGACATACATACGCCTCCCATCGTTCTTCCAAGATTTGTCTCCAGAAGCTGACCCGATTCAACCGATTCACTCAGCAAAGGTTCTTCTCAAACTCGGAGATTCAATTACAACTGACCACATTTCCCCTGCTGGAGCATTCCCTGCGGAAGGTCCTGCTGGTCGTTGGTTAACTGAGAGAGGTGTTCAACAAGGAGATTTCAATTCGTTTGGAAGTCGCCGAGGTAACCACGAGATTATGATGCGTGGTACTTTTGCAAACGTCCGTATTCGTAATCAAATGGCACCAGGTACCGAAGGCGGATTTGCCTTTGACCATGTGAGCGGTGAGGTCTCTTCGGTTTACGAAGCAGCCATGAACAGCGATGCTCCAATGGTTGTTCTCGCTGGTTCCCAATATGGAACCGGCTCGTCGCGAGATTGGGCTGCAAAGGGAACCTATCTGCTCGGTGTTAAAGCAGTCATAGCAACCTCATTTGAACGAATTCATCGTTCGAATCTCGTTGGTATGGGCGTATTGCCGCTGACGTTTGTTGAAGGAGAATCCCATGCAACACTCGGTCTTGATGGAACTGAAATGTTTAGCATTCCAGTAACAGACGATGTTCAGCCTCTGCAGTCTCTTACCGTTACAGCAAATCACCCCGATGGTTCGAGTAAACAATTCGAAGTTTCAGTTCGTCTTGACACCCCAGTTGAAGTTGAATACTATCGAAACGGTGGAATTCTCCATACCGTTCTTCGACAATTGGCTTCCTGATTTCGTCGACATATTGAAATGAAAGAGAAGGAGTGAAAATCCATGGCCTCAGGAGATGTTCGATTTGTTTTCCGTTCAGAGGAAACTGATGTCAACGTTACAATCGAAGGACAAAAAGAATGGGTCGCTAAGATCGTTGAGGAACTCGGCCTTTCCGAAGTTGGCTTAACAATGCCTCTTGGAGGGGCTTTTACTCAATCCCTTATGTCGAAATCCTCGGCTCAAGAAGGTGATGATGAATCTGAGTCAGAGGCGCCTTTGGATATGGGTCCAACGCCTGACCCTAGCCGCATCCCAACCGTTCGCCGCCCAATTGGAGCACTCAATATTGAGGCTGAACTGGAAAAAATCGGCTTAGAACCCCCTGGCGAGAATGATGTTATCGAACTTATCGAGATGTTTTCAGAACTCGAAAAACCGCGTCCTATCCAAGGACAAATGAGCATTGATCCAATGGCAGAAGCATGGCTTCGAGAACTCATGCGTCTTGTTGTACGAGACGGTGCGAGAACAGCTCTTGCCACAGAAGTTATTGAAGAGGTGGCGAGTTCGAAACTTGGGAGTCGAACTGGCGTTGAATTGACAGTTTGGTTAGAGTCGCTCTTTGCAGCAGGAAAACTCGTGAAAATTCACGGTGGAAATGCCGTTGGGTGGGGCCCTTCACCCCGCTGGCTCAGTTGAGAAATAAAAGACCCCTTTTTTAGCACAATTCCTCTCTGTCCTACGAAGCGGGACATCAAAGGGGTTATAGTGGAAGTATTGCTGGCTTAGAAGAGTGATATTGATGCAAACTAAGACGAACCAAATCGGGGCAAAACTTCGAAGCGTATTTCTCGTATTCATAATGGTCATTTCGACAACTGCTGCCTTTGCAACAAATGCAAGTGCTTCTGCTGCTCGAAATTATACTACAAATCGTGACCCAGTCGACATCGGTATTGCTGATTTCAACTGCGATGGTTTCAATGACATGGCCATTGCAACAGATGGAACCCATACAATTTCTATCCTATCAAACGATGGGACTGGAGATTTTACTGACAGATATGACGTTTGGGTCTCTAAGAACACTTCCCGAAACGCAGAATGGGATGAGTTCTCAAATGTACAATTCCTTGAAGTTGGAGAATTCACTGGGGATACTGCTCCAGACATCGCAATCTTCCAGAGAAACAACCCGTTCAAGACAGATGACAGTGGCGCCCCAGCAGGAGAGCCAGGTAATCTGACAATCCTCGAAAATGATGGATGCGGATCTGATTCGTTTACCATTGGCCAGAGATTCACTCACTTTTGGGCATGGGATCTTGCTGTTGGAGATGTAAACGATGACGGAGACGACGACATTCTTATCCTCGATCTTCTAAACGATATCTCAAACCAAAGAGTTGTCACATACATGGGCCCTATTTCTCAAACCACAACACCAATGGTCACCGCTCTTGGTACGGCCTCAACCAACGCATACAGAACCCTCGAAGTTGGCGATTGGGGAGAAGGACAGCAAGGACTTGGGAGCCAATGCTACGATGAAGACATTTGGCTCCTTCGAAGCGAAGGTGTTGATTACGCATCAGGTCAGACCACAAATCCTGGAAACGATGACAACGTTACTGTCATTGAATTCAACTGTCAAACAAACCTCTTCCCAACAACATACACCTGCTCAACAACTCCTCAAACAGGATCTCACGTTGTTAACATGGCAAACACATTCGGTGCTTTGGACATCGGCGACATGGACAACAACGGTGTTGTAGACACAATTGCAATGACGCAAGGTAACCTCGAGAACATCACCTACTCTACATCCTCTGCAGTTGGAACATGGTCTTCTCCTTCTCTTGCCTACTTTGGTCCATACATCTCCTACGACGTAACAGTAGCAGACGTCAACGGAGATGGTGAACCTGATTTCGTCAACCCTACTGTTGCATACCAACAAAATACATCTGACTCAGCAGGCGGTTCAACCTCCTCTTTCTGGCTAAACTTCCCTACAACAGTACAAGTTACGCTCTCAGATGGAAGCGGCGGGCACGTAACACCTCTTTCTTACGAGGCAGGACGCAGACCAAACATCGCTGTTGTCGGACAACTTGCAGGAAGTGCAAGTTCAGCTCCTGACATTGTTGTTGGTCATTCTTCCTACGACTTTGGAAGTTGGATTGACAATCTTGGATGGGAAGGGCAGAATGATTACGTTACTGTCGTAGAAATGGACAGCAAGGATATTGCTGTAACAGATATCGAAATCTCTCCTGTAGACCGATTCTTTGGTGTAGTTGGAGAAGGTACGCGTGACATCAACGTCACTGTAACAAATACAGGAATGGATACGTTAACTCAATCTGCAACCCTTGATGTTGAGTTGAAGATTGTCGACGAGGCCAATTCCTCCAACACCACAGTATTCGCACACGACTTCGATACAGCCGCTGACACAAGTGGTTGTGGGTCTGGTTGTAACTGGGAGTTCAATGAATACATAGACCAAACTTCAATGTGGCATCTCGAATCAAATCAATCGAGAGGAGCGACAGATGGTAACAACGATCCAAACGTATCGGCAAACTATCAAAATCCAACAGACTTCATGTGGGCTGGAGAGTACAAGACAAACAGCAGCGGTGATGAATGGTCTGGATATGGACGAAATTGGGACGATGCTCTAACACTCAAGGATGTTGATTTGACAGGTTCAGATCGTGCTTTCTTGAGTGTAGAATTATTCCGCCATCTCGGCTTTGGCGCTTTGGGTAATTTCGACGGTACAGGGTTCATTGTAACTGCTCTTTGGGACGATGTCGCATTCGTTGAAGTAGGTTCAGATGAGACTGGTTGGTCAGTGATTTCTTGTCCAACTTCAGCCCAGGTAGCCGGCGAATGTCTGTCAGGCGTTTCCATGTGGGGCGGGTATGACAACGACAGGGCCATCAAGATCAATGGATATGGTGGAGTTGCAGAAGGAGTCTATTACTACGGAATTCAAACAGCGGGTACTTACTACGGATGGAGTAACTTTACCGAAGAAGGTGTAGGTGAATTCGATCTATCTCCTTGGGCTGGTGAAACAGTTGACGTTCGATTCAGACTTCGTTCTGGATTCGAAGGTTCCATTGCTGATGATAACGAATCCCGCTGGAGTGGTCGAGATGGATACGCTATCGACAACGTTACAATTTACAAGCAAAACACAGCTTACTTACCAAATCCACAAACACTTCAATCAAATTTGAATCTCGTTAACTTGGGACCTGGTGAACAAGAAACAGCATCAATTTCTGCAGATCTTTTGAATGACACAATCTATCGGATTTCAGCAACGCTAAGTAACCATGCATGGGACGAGCAGTCTGTAAATGACGACATTATTGGATACATTCAGCCATTCAATCTTTACGACCCTACGGTCGAAGAAATCGATTACTTCAATCCTGGTGGTTTGTATGCTGAAGGTGTCTTTGACATCGATGTAACAACCAACAACTACGGTAATACCCTCGTAGACTATGACATCAAAGCCACAGTCTTCTCGGCTACGCCTTCAGATGTTCTTTGCAGTGCTCCTGCAGTGATTTGTGAGGAATCCTTCGAAGGAGGCTCCGAAGGATACATCTACAGCGATGACGGAAACCCGCAGGGTGCTATTTACAACGAATTGACTTGTTCCGACACCATCTTCAACAACAACGCATACTGGTTTGGACACCCATGTGATACAGCAGTAAGCGGCTATGGAGATCTTTGGGAGAATGAAACACTCACAGTACCTGGAGTAGACCTTACTTCAATGTCTGGGGATTTCGTATCGCTGAACTTCGAGTATTACGCAGATACCTTCTACTCAATCGATGTAGATGGAACAACGATCGCTGATGTCAATGATTACGCTTCGATTAACTTTGATTACACTCGAGGAAGCGATTCTTACTCCGCTATCCTACTTGGACAATGGAGCGATTATGATGAAGACGGTACTTGTCGAAACGACGACAATGGTGACGGATTCACAAATGCTTCTGAATCAATCAATCAAGCAGAAATCGACTTCGTTGGTGACTCTGCTTCAACCGATGGGTCTGGCGGCAATTACAATGTGTTCTTTAATTCGGATGACCTTGTTCTAAGCCGTAGCATTGACCTAACTCACTTGTACGTTCTGAACAACACTGCAGCAGATAGCACACAATGGTTCAGAGAATGTATGTCGCTCTCAGGTGCTTCAGTTGACATTAACTTCGAGTTCCAGAGTGATGATGACGGCAGAAATGGAATTAATGACGGCTTCAAGGGTGTTGCTTTCAATAACATCACTTTGCAAGAATTTACTTTCTATGAGGATGCAAGTTACACCACAAGCCGAACCAATGTTGACGCCGAAGAAGCTGATACAACCACTCTTGCAAGCCACGAGTTCTTCTCTGGAGTTTACATGATTCGTGCAGAAACAATCTTCGATAACACAACAATTGGAACCAATTGGTACAATGACAATGAAGTGAGTGAATCAAATAACATCGAACAAGTTATCTTCAATGTTGAATCAGTCGATATTACACTTGGTAAGCCAACTACACTCGGGTGCTTAGATGACGGAACATATGCATGTGTTCTTCCGATTGACGGTAGTCTGGCACATTCATGGGATCTCAAGGCTACAAACGGTGTTCTCGCTGGCGATTACATGTTCTACATGACGGTCTTCGATGAAACAGATTCGACTCAAGTTCATCAAGCATCATCCAGTACACAAACCACATCTTTGACATCAAATGAAAAGATTGACTTGACATTCCCATCATTCAACAACTGGCAAGATGGACATGATTACAACATCAGTTTCCATGCAGAATTAGCAAACGGAAACCCAAGCGGTAACGTACGTTACTTCCATGCAGCTTTCGCTAGCACAATTGATGTTGCAATCCTTGGTGATTCAACAGCACGTACTTCTACAATCAAGCAAGATTTGCAACTTCTTGGAATGACCTACACTCAGTACTCTATCAACGACTGGACCACATATCTCGACAGTGGATGGCTCACTCATTACGATAAGGTTCTCTTGCCATGGCAAGACGACATTGCTGCTAAGGACGTAGAAAGTGGCGGACGTGGATACTACCAGAAGCTCGGATCAACTGCAAACCGACAAACATTGGAATCTTTCATGTCTGCTGGTGGTACTGTCCAAGCACATCTTGGCCCACAAGGTAGCCAAATCTACGGTCTTGACGTTGGTCTAAACGGTCGACTTCCATTCGGAATGGATGTCCAAAGCCGAGACACTCCAGAAACCAAGATTACCTACACTGGACTCGATATTGCAGATCCTTATCACCCAGTCATGAATGATGTTTCAACAACATCCTTCCAAGGATTCGAAGGCGATGGAACTGTTGCTACAGCTGTTCTCAACACAAATTCAGTAAGTACACAAAATGTACCAGGTGTCTGTAACGGATATATGGAGGACGGAGGATACTTCCAGAGTCTTCTACGTACCGATGCAAACAGTAAGGATGTGATCATGGGAACTTGTAGTTACTACCAAGGTGGAATGATTGTCTCAACCATCGACGTTGCAACCTACTCTTCACGTGCTGACAGTACTACATTCCCGCTCCTAGGTAACATGCTTGGATTCTCAGTAACACCTTATCCAGAAGGATTTGGTTCACTCGGAACTGATTTGGGACTAACCATCGATGGCGATGCTCCAAACATCGACCCATCAACAGGTGGTTATGCAACTCACTACATGAAGAGCGACGCTACAGTCAACTTTGGCTACACCACTGCAACTACTGCTACGCTTTCAACCGACTGGATTCTCGACGGACCAACCGATTGGGATGCCGCTACAATGGCTAGTGGAACAGACCACACAACAGACGCTTCTCCAAATGTAGCTTTCTGTAAGGTTGATCTCTCTTCAGCAACAGGATGTCTACAAGGCCAACAATGGACCGTAACCCTCTTGCTCCACGATGAGGCAGGGCACTCTCGAATTATCTCTGTCATCGTCGAAACAAACGACGTTCTTGCTGATGCATTCGCACCTGAAGCAAACGTAACCATCGAATCTTCCGACAATATCGAATTCATCGGTACGAAGACTGTTTCGAACACAGAATGGGATGTTAACCGTCTTATCCTTAACGAGAATGGAGAACTTGTCGTCAACTTCGATGCAAGCCAATCTTCTGACGCTGATGCAATCGATGGATCAAATGGAATTGTTACTTACGAATGGAAGGTTTTCTTCGATGCACCATACGGTGACACATCTTTCAATCTTGAAGGACACACGTTTGAAGAAACAGCAGCTTCCAATGGAATATTCACATACCGATTCCAAAACGAAACCGTTGACTCCTCTGGAACTGCGGAATCTCAAATTCGTATGGAATTGAGAGTATACGATGCATCTGGTAAGTTCTCTGACAAGTACAGAATGTACTTCGTCGTTGTTCCAGAAGGCTATGGAGACGAAATCCCATTGGTTCAGTATGACAACTTTGAGAACACATCCGTTGGTGTAACAGAATCTACATACACGATCACAGGAACAATCCTCTCTGGTTCTGAAACTGGAGAAGTGTACGTCGAAGCATCCTTCTCCCGAGACGATTTCTCTGCATCTGCAATCGAGAAGTACAACCTCATCACAGACAACAAGTTTGCACGTTCAGTTGCTCTATCGGATACAGATACCTTTGAATTGTCTCTTGATATTGATAACTTCTACAGCAATAACAGCGAAGTCGTCGAGATTTGGGTTCGTGTTTACGAAGGTGATGATGAACGATGGTCTGATGACCTGACCAAGATGGTCTTGATCAACCTCAAGCAATGCCGTGGAGTTCTTGTAAACGAATCAGCACAAGCTGCTGATGTTGATGGAGAATTCGTTTGGAATGCTACTTCCCTTGATTGTGATTGGAATGGAGCATGGTCATACGATTCCGAAACTGGAATTTGGAGTGAACCTGCTAATGATGTGAATTCAGATGAATCCTCTGATGATAGCAGCCTTATGCTCATCCTTGCAATCATTGGTTCAATCATTCTACTTGGTGGTGTAACTCTGCTGTTCCTACGTGGTGGCGGAAACTCCGACAAGGTGGACAACCTCAGTGCTGCTGCGGCAGGATATGGTGAATCTCAAGATATGACCGAGCAATACGTACAACAACTCATTGCTCAAGGATATCCTGAAGAAACTGCTCGTCAATATGCTGCCCAATATGTGGGTCAGGCCGCAGCGTCGCAACCAGCTGCTGCCCAACCGGCTGCAGCAAGCAACGACTTGTATACACAGTATTACAACCAATACTTCCAACAATTCGTCGCTCAAGGCTACGATGAAGCAACTGCATCGCAGTATGCTCAGCAATATGCTGCTCAGGCACAACAGCAACAGTAGATCGCCAACTCTGACTCTCTGGTCATAGAGATGGGTTCAAGAGCCACTGGCGCACGCCTTAGACCATGGAAGACCTAGATACAGGTGATGTCTACGCAGTCAAAGACATTCAGATGGCTGAAGAAGGCTCACTTCGAGTCGATTGGGCTCGTGCAAGAATGCCTGTTCTCGCAGCACTACGAGAAGAAGCAGAGCGAACAAAGCCGCTTGCAGGTATGCGTGTTGCAGGATGTCTTCACGTGACCAAAGAAACAGCAGTATTGATTGAAACAATCGCAGCAGCGGGAGCAGAATTATCCTGGTCTGGATGCAACCCATTATCGACACAAGATGACGTAGCAGCATGGCTTGCGCGTGAAGGCTACTCCGTCTATGCATGGCATGGTCAAAGCGTCGAGGATTTCTACTGGTGCATCGATAAAACCCTTGAATTCAAACCAACACTGACTCTCGATGATGGTGCTGATTTGATTGTCCGTGTACACGGAAAGCGTTCAGAATACGCTCCAGGGGTACTTGGTGGTACTGAAGAGACAACAACTGGTGTTCACCGATTGCGAGCAATGGCTGCAGCAGGGGACCTGAAATACCCAGTTCTTGCAGTTAATGACGCTATCACAAAGTGGGATTTCGACAATGTCTATGGAACAGGTCAATCCACGCTTGATGGAATCCTTCGTGCTACGTCTGTACTTGTTGCAGGCAAGACAATGGTTGTCGCTGGTTATGGCCATTGTGGAAAAGGTGTGGCTATGCGAGCACGTGGCTTAGGGGCGAATGTCGTCATCACAGAAGTTGATCCACTCGCAGCACTCAGAGCAATCATGGACGGATATCGTGTCATGACAATGGATGAAGCCGCCTCCATCGGTGATATCTTCTGTACTGCAACTGGAATGAAAGACATCATCGTCGAACGCCACTTCGCAACAATGAAAGATGGTGCAATTATTGCAAATACAGGTCATTATGATTGTGAAATTGCAGTAGAATCACTTGAATCAACAGCCCAATCAGTTCGAACAATTCGTCGAGACAATGAGGAATTCACAATGCCAAACGGGAACAAAATTTTCCTCTTGGCTCGTGGACGATTGGTAAACCTCGCTGCAGCTGAAGGACACCCATCTGAAGTCATGGATATGTCCTTTGCAAATCAATTCCTATCGCTTTGCCGTCTTGCAAAGGAATCTGAATCGATGGATAATCTCGTCTATGACATTACTCTAGAACAAGATCAAGGATTAGCAATAACCAAACTGGAAACACTTGGAATCACCATTGATGAACTTACGCAAGAGCAAATCGATTACAAGGACGATTATACTGCAGGAACATGAAGAAGATTCACTCTTCTTCAAAGGAAGTCAATTCCTCTTCGCCTTGATTCCAAAATGGTTCATCGCTCTCAGTGATATGAGAATTGAAGTCTGGAAGAGTAGGTTTCCAATCACCTTTGAGTCTCTCTCCAGCGTCTACAATCTTCAACATACGTTCTTGAAAGGCAGGAGGTCTTCTGCTTAAGATAAACATGAAGAGTTTTGAGATACGTGTTTCTTCTGGAATCACAACATAACCTGTGGATGTCTCGAAATCCATCGCTCGAAGAAGATTGAATGCAGGCCGATTAAGTCGTTGGAACCATCGACGACTAATTCTCATTCCCAATATTACTGTAGCAAGAATGAGTACTGAGGTCAAACAGAATCCTCCAAAACCTGAACCAAATACTTGTGGAGCCATAAGAACTTCAAGCATAAGGAGAGGTGTAGAAATGAGAAGGAATATCTTGGATTCACTAATTGGAGCTTTATTCATTCTAAGCGCGATTGCTGCCCATCCATCGTGATGCTTCTCCCAGGGTTTGAAATGTTCCCGTGGATCTTGTTGACTCGCAAGTTGACACATCTGGTGTAAACGTGCAACTCGTGAGTATTGAGTAGTTGCTAAATCCATGTTTTCGTCAAATATCGATTGCAAACGTTCAGTTGCTTCTCCGTACAATCCCATGTCGGCAAGTATGGCTGCTTGTTCGACAATAGGTGTAACCTCTTCAGGAGCCTGTAGACGTGCATCTTGCCACCATTGCAAGGCATCCATGTATAATCCAAGTTCATCGGATAGGAGGCGTCCACCTCGGACCCACATTCCTAAATCATCTGGTTGTAATGCAACAACTTTCTTCGCTGCTGCTAGAGATTGTGCTGCTTGCTTCAATGTTGGTTGAAGTCGTAAACCAGGGAGTGAAGCATCAGAAATTACTCGCCACGCATCAACATGTTCTGGATCAATCTTGACCGCTTTCCGAGCATGTTCAAGTGCTCGTTCCCGATTATCTTCTTCAAGAGCTTCAATGGCGTCTAAATAATTCGACTCAGCAGTCATATGTTCACCTTAGTTGTCATCGTCATTGCGTCGTTGATATCTACGTGGCTCGATTTCCTTAGGTGGTCGATTGTGAGCATGGCCAGGTCGTTTTCCACGGGCCTTTCGATACTGTTCGTCTGAACGGTCATTTCCACGTCCGCCACGGTCTCCATCGCGTCCGCCACTGGAGCTACCTCTTCGGTCGCCTCCACGTCCACCACGGTCACCATCGCGTCCACCACTTCAGCCTCCTCTTCGTTCGCCTCCACGTCCGCCACGCACGCCACGGCCTCCCCCACATAACCCACCTCTCCCGTCGCCTCCCCCTCCACCTCTACATCCACCGCTACCGCCTCCTCCCCGTCCACCTCCTCCTCCTCCACTGCACCCCTCTCTACCCTCTCCTCACTCTGACTCTCTC
>OBPB01000050.1_pt1 | contig 29015 bp, 31 predicted proteins | sample 1534631 | NCBI WGS metagenome assembly OBPB01 (sample SAMEA3275471, study PRJEB22092) | marine metagenome | biome: Marine environment; feature: Belgian marine environment, sample taken at 3 meters depth; material: Sterile flask | collected 2014-06-24T18:06:27+00 | depth 3 m
TTTCTTTTGTGTTCTGCGTGCGATTTTCATCAGCCAAATCAAAAGGTATTAGGGACAACAACAGAGCATGCGATGGTTTCTTCCGCCCATCCTTTAGCTTCAGCCGTTGGTGTTTCTGTGATGCAGGACGGAGGAAATGCTATTGACGCTGCTATTGCCGTTCATTTTGCACTGGCGGTCGTTTATCCCCAAGCGGGGAATATTGGAGGTGGTGGGTTTGCTGTCATCCGTATGCATGATGGTTCATCGAGTGCCTTAGACTTTAGAGAAACGGCACCCTTTTTGGCGACCAAACGCATGTATCTCGATGAGAACGGAGACCTTAACAACAAACGATGGAGCACCCACGGTCGGATGTCTAGCGGCGTTCCGGGTGCTGTTGATGGAATGTTTTCTTTGCACAAGCGCTTTGGGTCAAAGTCTATGGAATCCTTGATTCAGCCTGCAATTGATTTGGCAAAAAACGGATATGAACTTACTTTTTTAGGTGCAAAAATCATTAACACTACGCAAGAAGATTTTCGTGAACACAACGATTGGCCAATCCCCTACCTTCAGAAAAGCCCTTGGGAAAAAGGTGATCGTATTCTTCAACCCGAACTCGCAGAGACCCTAGCACGGATTCGTGATGAAGGTCGTAATGGGTTTTACCAAGGGAAAGTTGCCGATCAGCTTGTTGCTGAAATGCAAAAAGGAAAAGGACTGATCTCTCATGATGATCTGGCAAACTACAAAAGTGTTTGGCGCACACCGGTCGCAGGCACCTATCGAAATCATAAAATCATCAGCATGCCGCCTCCCTCTAGCGGAGGTATAGCCCTACTCCAACTGCTGCAAGGAACAGAAATGCATCCCATTGCAGATTGGGGTCACAATGTGTCAGAAACGGTTCATTTGATGTCTGAACTTGAACGACGTGTTTATGCAGATCGTGCAACCTATGTTGGTGACCCAGACTTTGTCGAGGTGCCTGTGGACCAACTTCTTGATTCGACCTACAATCATCAACGGTTTGCCGACATTTCGATGAAAAAAGCCACACCATCCTCTACTGTTTCGGCAGGTACGATCCCTCCTATTGAAAGTCAAGAAACCACACACCTCTCTGTTGTTGATCCCAATGGAAATGCGGTGTCAATCACTACAACGCTCAACAGTTCGTTTGGCAGTAAAGTACTCGTCGAGGGCGCTGGGTTTTTTCTAAACAACGAAATGGATGATTTTAGCAGTAAACCTGGCGTGCCAAATCAGTTTGGACTAATTGGTGGAGACGCCAATGCGATTGCTCCCCATAAACGTATGCTGAGCTCGATGACCCCAACCATCGTAACCAAAAATGGTAAGTTAAAAATGGTAGTGGGAACACCTGGCGGCTCAACCATTATCACCAGTGTGTACCAAACCCTACTCAATGTTATTGATTTTGGTATGGGGATGCAAGAGGCTGTCAATGCGAAAAAAGTTCATCATCAATGGTATCCCGATGAAATCCGTGTGGAAACCAATGCACTCCCCCAGCCTACAATAGATCAACTGCAAGCGATGGGTCACAGTATTACGCCAACCGATAAATTGGGTCGTATGGATTGCATCCTTATCCTTCCCGATGGTCGTTTGGAAGGCGGTGCAGACCCACGAGGCGACAATACTGCTCTTGGATTTTGATTGTTAAAAACTTTGTTAATGAACGACATCCTCTAGTCGTTTGATGAGTGTACTGCTGTCGTAATTTTATAAAAAAGCCAAAATGATGAATGACCGACACAATGACTTGCAGCGCATTCGTCCTCAAATCAAAAAACACCAAACCTTTGATTCCATGTCAGATGAGGAGCGTTTTCAAAACGAGACCCTACGTCCAGTGTTAAAACTGCAAAACCCCTTACTCCTTGCCACTTTTGTCAATTATGCTACCAAACACAAGGGTGTGTTTTTTGACATTCCAACTGACAAGCAACTGGCTTATATCGAAAATGCCGTACATAAAGATCAAAAGTTTCGCAATGCTCTCAAAGGGATGATTATTGGTCAGTTTACAGTAGAAGAATACAATATCTACACCCAAAACTCTTCTCAGCTCAACAAACGGATGATGAGCTTGGTGATCACCCGTCTGCAAGACCAGTTGCAATTGTTGGTGCCGGGTGTTTTGTCTAAGGTTAGCTAAACATTTTTTGTTACCTTATCACTCGAAATCCCCATTTCGGCGGTTAAAATGAGCATACCTACCCTTCACCAATTTTAACAGCATATTTTGGGGTTTATTTAACCTGTGATTTGGCACATTTAATCCCAAATTCAATGGCAACCCAAACGGCCAACCGTAACTTGCATACAGCTAAAAACGCCAAAAAAGACGAGTTCTATACCCAACTCACAGATATAGAAAACGAGCTAAAACACTACCGCCACCACTTTAAAAACAAGGTGGTCTATTGCAATTGCGATGATCCTCGCATGAGCAAATTTTTTCATTACTTCTCTTATAATTTTGAGGACTTAGGGCTTAAAAAACTCATCACCACCTGTTACCAAAACCTCATTTTTTACAAAACCTATACCCCAGAAGCATTTCCTACATACGACAACTACGGTGCGATAAACGTGGACAAAACCAAAGAAATCCCCATGGACTACCAAGGGGCTATGGGTGTACCTATTGCTTTTTTGGATAAATACAACCCCGAGCAGTTTGAGATAATAAAATTTAGAAAAGGAAATGACTATAGAGATTTATCTGTTAATGGGAAGTGTCCATTTTTTAGAATTCTAATCAAAAACAAACGCTTATGAGTAAAAAAGCGTTAAGCACCACAGGACCTTTGGAGCACTACTTTGTGTCGTTTCGGCGCAAACAAGTGGTGTTGGATAGTCATGTCGCCAAGATGTATGGCGTACAAACACGAGATGTGAATAAGGCCGTAAAAAACAACCCAAAAAAGTTTCCAAAAGGGTATGTTATTCAATTGATAAACAGAGAGTTACAGGGTTTGCGGTGGAAAATTTCCACCACAAATCTATCGCGAAGAAGGAGTCTGCCCTATGTCTTTACGGAGAAAGGACTGTATATGCTGGCAACTATTCTTAAGTCAAATCAAGCCACTAAAGCCACACTAGAAATCATAGAAACCTACCATAAAATCCGATCCTTTGGTAAAGTAGCGAAACAACTGGCTTTAGAAAAGGATAAAAACCAACAACAAAAGCTCAGCAAAAAAAGCGGTGCGCTAATTGGGGATATTCTCAACAGTGAATTTTCCAAAGATACTTCCAGTGAAACAACTATTGAACTCAATTTAGCGATGCTTAAAATCAAACATACCATTAAAAAAGACGCAAAAAAATGAAGATAACACGCAAAGAAATTACCATCCGAGAATTGACCGAGGGATATATAGACAACCAAGAAGATGGCGTTCGTGGCTATGGTGGGAAACTGGACATACGTCCCTCCTACCAGCGTGAGTTTGTCTATAAAGACCATCAACGCGATGCCGTAATTTATACCGTCAGTAAGGGTTTTCCTCTCAACGTCATGTATTGGGCGCACCCATATAGTTGACAAAGGGACGCACGGCTTTGTGGTTTGTATTTGATTTAATACCGTCAAAACAATTCAACCCCCGCAGTACTCTCCCCAAGGGTATTTGGTGGTTTCTGTTCCCGGAACAAGGGGTTCAACTCCATAAATGATCGCACGATTCTTCCAAAAGGCGCAGCTTTCTTTACGTTCTTCTTCTGTTTTGGTATCCCAAGGCTCATTTTTGGATGATGTGCCAATATATGCTGTGCGTAACTCATAGGCATTGTCCTCATCCATCAACTTTTTAAAAGCAACAAGTAAGTTAGAAATCGGTTCTCCTTTTCGACCTTTGACCAAACGACTAAGCCCTTTTCGATTAACACGTTGAGCAAATACAATTTTGTCTTTTTCATTGGTCAATACCAAGCTTGAAATACCGATGGTTTTGCCAAAATCAACAACCGCATCAAACTTCTCTCGGGAATCTGAGTTAACCTTTCCCAAAGCTTCCTTTACGTATGGCTTTGCGCTTTCATGGATGTGAGAAGGAGTTCGATCATATACTTTCTCACCAGATTGTAAGTATCCTAAAATAATTTTTGTCATAAGAATTCTATTTAAATCAAAGACCTAAACGGATAATCAAAACAACTTATGAAAATGGATTGCCATGAATAAAGTAGGTCCTTCGGGTTAACTCATATATAGGGAAAAGAGTATAAGCTAATTTAAATCAAACTCTCCCCATCGGCATTGGTGGTCAGCACCTCACTCATATAGTCCACAAACGGTCGCACGGCTTGTAGGGCTTTGTCTGCGCGGTTGATAAAGTCGGGCTGGCAGATTTCCTTATCTGTGTAGTTGATGGTGAATATATGCTGCTTAAAACGCAAAAGATCTATATGTGGGTGGTCTTTGGCATAGCCCTTGGGTGCGGTTTTTACCGCTTCGCCTTGGAGTTCGCCCCAAACACTGTTGAATGTTTTGTTGTTTAGGATAGAACGGTATTCTTCCCCATCGATGTCTATTTCTTGTCGAATCCGCTTTAGATCGGCGGGGTTGGGATCCCAAAACCCACAATCGAGAAAGTTATTGCCTGGAGACAAATGCAAGTAGTAGCCACCTCGATAGTGGGGCTTGGTGCGATGCCAAGTCAGTCCAAAATGAGTTTTAAAGGGTGTTTTGTCTTTTGAAAAACGCACATCCCTATAGATGCGAAACACCTTAAATCGATCAATGCTGTCATGGGTGTTAAGCTGGTCTTTGAGCTGTTCGCCAAAGGTCTTGACTTGTTGTTCCAGGGATTTGAAATGTGATTTATGGTCAGTAAACCAGTCTCGGTTATTGTTCTTTTTTAAGTCCTTAAAAAAGGAAAAAATTTCTTTTGATAATTGCATGTTTTAAAAACACATGTTTTGATAATACATATTAAGACGTACATTTGGTCTACCCAAATTACTGAATGATAAACCTACTATATTCCTTCATTTTTTTCATCTACCTTCATTTTCTGGATCGTACGCTTTGCAAAAGCACCAAATGCTATCCCATCCAAAGTTATTTGATCATCGCCTTTCTTTTTTCGGTATTTCTCTGTTTTCTTACAGGGGTACACCTCCAGCTTTATAAACTTATCTAATTTAAATTAGAATGTAATGACTTGGTTATTAATGATTATTGTATTGTTTGCAGGATTTCAACTCAACCGTATGTTTGTAAAACTGTTTACCGGCCTTCCTTTAGTGCGTGTTTTTTTCTCTTTGGTGAGTGTTGTTATCCTCAGCACCATTCTATTGGTAATTTTTCTTTGGAAGTGATGGTTTAGGCGCTTATTATCAGATACAAGGTGTTTTCACACATTTTAAAATGGGCTTTTTCTTGTGTATCGGAATCTTTGGATAACCTACTTATTGACGTTTTTTCAACACCTGAGCCACATCGTCTAGTGTATGCCCCTTTGCTTGGAGTAAAATTAAATAATGAAAAAGCAAGTCTGCGCTTTCGTCTAGAAACAACGCTGTGTTATTGTCTTTAGCTTCAATAACTGTTTCTACAGCTTCCTCCCCAACTTTTTGTGCAATCTTATTGATGCCTTTATTAAAGAGACTGGCCACATAGCTTTTTTCTGTTGGATTGGTTTTGCGTTCACGAATTACGGTTTCTAGTGCGGAAAGAAAACCATAGCTAGGAGTGTTTTCTTCACCCCAACAGGAGTCGCTTCCTGTGTGACAGGTTGCGCCTTGTGGGATGGCTTGAATCAATAATGCATCTTTGTCACAGTCAACTGCCAAGGAAACAAGCGTAAGAAAATGACCGCTATCCTCCCCTTTTGTCCATAGGCGTTTTTTGCTACGGCTATAAAAAGTAACCTGCTTACTCTCTTGGGTTTTGGCAACTGCCTCTTCATTCATGTACCCAAGCATCAGGACACGTTTGGTGTTGGCGTCTTGTACAATTGCGGGAACAAGCCCATCGGGGTGTTTGCTATAATTGATAGTCATCGCATTGGTATTTGATGTTGACGTAATGTATTTTTTAGTTCGGGAATACTGATTTCTTTAAAGTGAAACACACTTGCTGCCAAGGCCGCATCGGCATTTCCATCGACAAAGGTATCAATAAAGTGTTGCATAGTTCCTGCGCCACCAGAAGCAATTACAGGAACGCTAACCTGACGGCTAAGTTTTTGAAGTGCTTCGTTGGCAAACCCTTGTTTTGTGCCATCGTGATCCATCGAAGTAAAAAGCAGCTCTCCTGCCCCACGAACAACGGCTTCTTTGGCCCATTCAAACAACATACGTTCTGTGGGTACTCTTCCGCCAACCACGTGAACCACCCATTCGTTTTTGATTTGTTTGGCATCAATAGCAACAACCACACATTGTGTTCCAAACCGATTAGCAACCTCGCTAATGAGCTCAGGACGGCGTACAGCAGCAGAGTTGATCGACACTTTGTCTGCTCCGTTGTCAAGCAAAATCGCTACATCATCAACAGCATTGATGCCCCCGCCGACCGTAAAGGGAATATCAATAGCTTGCGCCACGTTTCGAACCAGTTTGGCAAGTGTTTTTCGCTTTTCCTGTGAAGCAGAGATATCTAAAAAGACCAATTCGTCTGCCCCTTCGTCAGCATAGCGTTGTGCTAGCTCAACAGGGTCGCCTGCATCGCGGAGATCAACAAAGTTCACCCCTTTTACGGTGCGACCATCTTTGATGTCTAAACAAGGAATAATACGTTTGGTTAGCATACTAGTTCTGTTCCAATTGATAGTGTTCCAATTCTTTTAATGAGATTTTACCATCGTAAATCGCTTTTCCGATTACCGCAGCTGTACAGCCAAGTTCACGACATTGGTAAAGATCGTCAAGCGTAGTAACCCCACCCGAAGCAATAAGTGATATTCCGTCTATTTTATCGATCAATTCTTTATATAATTCCAATGAAGGGCCTTCTAGCATTCCATCCTTTGCTACATCGGTACAGAGAACATTGGTAAATCCTTTTTGCACATAATCTTGAACAAAGGTTACAACATCAAGTCCAGAATCTTTCTCCCAACCGTGTGTAGCAATCCGCCGATTTTTGGCATCTGCTCCTAGAATGAGTTTGCTAGCTCCATATTTGCTTAGCCACTCAAGAACCAATTGGTGTTCGCTCACTGCGATACTCCCAAGCGTTACCTGTACTGCTCCACAGTCAAAAGCGGTTTGTAGGTCGTTTGCCGATTTAATGCCCCCACCAAAATCAACATGCAACGAAGTTTGGGTGGCAATGGCTTCCAATACCTTTGCATTGACAATGTGTTTGGCGCGTGCACCATCGAGATCAACGACATGCAAATGGGTTAGTCCAGCACCCTCGAAGCGTTTGGCAACCTCAACAGGAAATTCGCTATATACTTTTTTGGTGTCATAGACGCCTTTGGTTAGACGCACACACTGACCGTTGATGATGTCAATCGCAGGAACAAGAATCATAGTTGTAAAAAGTTTTTTAATAACCGAGCACCCATCTCTCCACTTTTTTCAGGGTGGAATTGGGTGCCATAAAAATTATCTTTCGCCATAGCTGCAGCAAAGGTGGTGTCATAGACGCAGTGACCTACTGCGTTTTCATTGGATTCTGCATAAAAGCTGTGCACGAGATAAAAGTGGCTATTTGCCGGGATTTGATCAAACAGCAACCCTGTGCCATCCACTTCATTCCAGCCCATATGAGGCACGTTTAAATCTGTTGTAAAACGCACAACGTCAGTGTCGAAAATACCCAAGCCTTTGGTGTCCCCTTCTTCCGAGTGGTTACACATGAGTTGCATTCCCAAACAAATACCCAATACGGGCTGTTTGAGAGCGGGGATTAATGTGTCTAGTCCAGTACTTTGAAGTTTGGTCATTGCAGAACTAGCTTCGCCCACGCCAGGAAAAATCACATGTGAAGCAGCTTTGATTTCTTCTTTGCTGCTAGTCAATATGGCAGATATACCAAGTCGTTCTAACGCAAAGCGAATACTTTGGATGTTTCCAGCACCATAGTCAATAATAGCTACGTTCATAATTGACCTTTGGTTGAGGGTAAAATCAATTTTTCAGGATCACGCTGAATCGCAGCTTTTATGGCTTTTGCAAAGCTTTTAAAGATAGCTTCAATTTTGTGGTGTTCGTTGTGTCCTTCGGCTTTAATGTTCAAATTTGCTTTGGCTCCATCAGCAAAGGACTTAAAGAAGTGAAAAAACATTTCGGTTGGCATTTTGCCAATCATCTCACGTCCAAATTTTGCTTCCCACATCAGCCAAGAACGTCCGCCAAAATCAATGGCTACCTGTGCGAGACAATCGTCCATTGGCAGGCAAAACCCATAGCGTTCAATGCCCAGCTTACTTCCTAGTGCTGCGCGGAAGGCCTCTCCCAAGGCAATGGCAGTGTCTTCTATGGTGTGGTGTTCGTCAACCTCCAAATCTCCTTTGGTCGTTAGTTCAATGTCTATACCTCCGTGACGCGCCAATTGATCGAGCATGTGATCAAAAAATGCAATGCCTGTGTCTATTGTGCTCTGCCCCGTTCCGTCTAGGTTTAATACAATGGAAATGTCTGTTTCTTTGGTGGTGCGTTTGTGCACACATTCACGTTCGCCTGCCTTTAGCATACTATAAACATCACCCCAATTCGAAGTTGTAATCGCAATAGCTGTTTTGGTGGTAGCATCTGGTTCTTCATTCAAACGATCGTCGTGCTTGAACCAAATCCCCTGTGCACCAAGATTTACAGCGAGCTGCATATCACTCAATCGATCTCCAATCACATAGGAGTTTTCCATGTCGTAATCGTCTGACAAATACTTTTTGAGCATTCCTGTCTTTGGCTTGCGTGTTGGTGCATTATCTGCTGGTAAACTTTTGTCAATGCAGACTTCCTCAAAGATGATTCCCTCGTTCATCATGGCGGTCATCATGTGTTCATGTATGGGCCAAAATTGATCCTCTGGAAAATGAGATGTGCCCAGCCCATCTTGATTGGTAACCATCACCAGGGTGTAATCGAGTTCTTTGGCAATGCGCCCCAAATAGGTGAACATTTCGGGATAAAACGTCAACTTATCAAAACTGTCGAGTTGGAAATCATCTGGTTCTAGAGCCAGTGTTCCATCACGATCAATAAATAGTACCTTTTTCATCTATGACAATCGGTTTAAAATGGAAATCAGTTTTTTGTTTTCTTCTGCGGTGCCAACAGAAAAACGTAGGCATTCTGCACAGCCTTGCTGGTTACTCCTATTGCGTACCACAACCCCTTCCTTTACAAGCTGATGATAGCGTTTCGCTGCATCATCGACACGCACCAATAAAAAATTGGCGTCACTAGGATACACAACGTCCACAAACGATGTTGATTGAAGTTGTACCTCTAGTCGTTTTCGTTCCTCAAGAAGAAGTTGCACCTGTGCTATGTATTTTTTGCTGTTGGAGAGCTCTTCAATAGCACGTTCCTGTGTCAATGAATTGATGTTGTAGGGTGGCTTGATTTTATGGAGTATAGAAATGATATCTTCGCTCGCAACACAAATTCCAAGTCGAATACCCGCCATACCATATGCCTTGGAAAGCGTTTGCGTGACGATAAGGTTGGGATATGTAGAAAGTTGAGATACCCAGCTTTCTTGTGGGGCGAAGTCTATATATGCCTCGTCAACAACGACAATACCGGAAAAAGATTCAAGTAACTTTTGAATATCTTCAGCACGAAACGAATTTCCGCTCGGATTGTTTGGTGAACACAAGAAAATCGCTTTTGTTTGTGGTGAAATACGTTTAATGACATCTTCTGTAACTAACTTAAAATCATTACTTAAAGACACTTCATCTAAAGTGATGCAATTGATTTCTGCCAACACCTTATACATCCCGTAAGTGGGTGGCATTGTGATGATTCTATCTGTATTTGGTGTACAAAATGCACGGAATATAAGGTCTAAGATTTCATCACTTCCATTGCCGAGGAGTAACTGCTCAGTGCCCACGCCAAGTCGATGGCCAAGAACCTTTTTAAGATTGCGTTGTTGCGGATCCGGGTATCGATTTACTCCATTGGGAAATGGATTTTCGTTTGCATCTAAATAGACATATTCCTTTTCTGTGGGGTCAAATTCATCCCTTGCCGAAGAATATGGCTTAAGATTAACGATGTGCGGCCGAACAATTTTGCGAATATCAAAACTCATGACAAATCTTTTAATCGAAGAGAAACAGCATTTTTGTGTGCAAACAAGCCTTCCGCATCAGCAAGGGTCTCAATGGTTGGTCCGAGGTCTTTTAAACCTGTTGGACTAATTTTCTGAAAGGTAATTGCCTTAAGAAAACTATCAAGATTTACCCCGCTATATTGCTTAGCGTACCCATTTGTAGGTAAGGTGTGATTAGTGCCCGAGGCATAATCGCCGGCACTTTCAGGAGTGTAATTTCCAATAAAAACTGAGCCTGCATTTGAAACACTATTGACAAAATCATCTTCTTCCGCCATACAAATGATATAGTGCTCTGGTCCATATTGATTGATAAAATCAATCGCATTTTTTTGACCTTCAAAGAATATAGCAGTAGAGTTTTGCAGCGCTTTTGCAGCAATTTCACTTCTTGGGAGTGCTGGAAGTTGATCGTCAATTTCTTTTTGTACCTCTTCTATAAATGTTTTGCTTGTGCTTACTAAAACCACTTGGCTGTCCACACCGTGTTCTGCTTGTGATAAGAGGTCGGCAGCTACATAAGTGGCTCTTGCGCTATCATCTGCAGCAACCAATAATTCACTTGGTCCAGCAGGCATATCAATGGACACACCATATTGGGTTGCTTTTTGTTTAGCAGCAGTAACATACTGATTGCCAGGACCCAAAATTTTATACACTTTAGGGATGCTTTCTGTGCCAAAAGTCATTCCTCCAACCGCTTGGATCCCTCCGACCTGAAAAAGACGAGTCACGCCACATTTAAAAGCTGCGTAGCGAATAGCAGGCGCAAGTAACCCCGATTCATTTGGAGGCGTACATAACACGATTTCACGACAACCAGCGATAGTTGCAGGAATGGAGAGCATTAAAATAGACGAAAATAAAGGAGCTGTTCCACCAGGGATATACAACCCAACCTTTTCAATAGGTCTCTTTTCTTGCCAACACTTTACCCCATCCTGCACGCTGACATGGACACGTTCTGTTTGTTGCGCAAGGTGAAAGGCATAAATATTGTCATAGGCTTTATCAATGGCTGACTTTAGATCCCCTGACAGTTCATTTGCGGCGTTTTGCAAGTCCGCCATAGGAACTTCTAGAGCTTTTGGTGCATAGCCATCAAACTTGGTGCTGTACTTACGTAAAGCATCATCTCCATGCGACTGAATGTCTGTAAAGACCTCATCGACAATTGGCATAACATCGTCTAGAGAAGCAGTAGGACGCGCTGTCAACACTTCCCACTGATCGGATGATGGGTTGAAAACACTTTTCATAATACCATTTTTTCCACAGGACAAACCAATATGTCTTGTGCGCCAGCTTCCTTTAATTCATCAATAACTTTCCAAAAAGTTCCTTCGTTCACAACGGAGTGTAAAGAACTCCATCCCGGTTCGGCCAATGGCAATACCGTTGGTGATTTTAAAACAGGGAGTATCGAAGATATTTTCTCAATGCTACTATTCGGCACATTCATCAAAATATATTTTGATTGTCTCCCTTTTAGAACCGATTGGATTCGAAATTGTAGCTTCTCCAAAAGTTCATTTTTCTCAGCGTCAAGGGTGTCGCTCGCAGCAAGCACGGCTTCAGAAGTAAACAGAACCTCAACTTCTTTGAGATTGTTTTTGAATAAGGTAGATCCGCTTGAGACAATGTCACAAACCGCATCAGAAAGCCCAATATTTGGAGCAATTTCCACTGAACCGTTAATAATGTGAAGATCAGCATCTATCCCTTTTTCTTTTAAAAAGTCATTGACGGTATTCGGATAGGAAGTGGCGATTTTTTTTCCTTTCAAACTCTGAATCCCTTCGTATTTAACCTCTTTGGGGACAGCAATTGACACACGACATTTTGAAAATCCTAACTTTTCTTTGATGTTGATGTCTGCTCCTTTTTCAACCAATAGATTTTCACCAAGAATTGCGATATCAACGATGCCATCACGAAGGTACTGTGGGATATCCCCATTCCGCAAATAATATATTTCCATTGGGAAATTGCGCGCAATGGCTTTTAACTGATCTTTGCCATTGTCGATGGAGATTCCACAATCACTGAGTAACTGCAGTGAATCTTTGTTGAGTCTACCCGACTTTTGAACGGCGATATGTAACTTTTTTTTCACGATTTCAATATTTTTGTAACAAAAAAACCCGTTTGAATCTCAAACGGGTTTTGAATACATAAACACATCCAAATCAACTCGTTTGAGCGAAGTAATTGTTGTGATGGATATGTGTGTTTTTTTTCATTTCAATTGCAAATATCAAACAAAATTTTGAAAAATTTACTATTGATTGCCCAAAATTATAGGCAACCCTTCACTACCGCTCCCGATGACAACGACCTTAGAATTGTTAGATTCAGCCAGCTTTACCGTTGCTTCAATACCTTTCTCTAAGAGAATGTTACGTGTCAAGGAAGCATTTAATATACGGTTTGCGAGGGCTTTACCTTCGGCTTCAATACGAACTTTTTCAGCTTCTTGCTTTGCTTTCTCTAAACGGAACTCATATTCAAGTGCTTCTTGCTCTTGGGTGAGTTTACGTTGGATCGCCTCTTTAATTGAAGGAGGAAGTGTTACGTCACGCACAAGAACAGAGTTAATCTGTACAAATTGAGGTTCTACTTTCTTTTTTGTTTCCTCATAGATTTCGTTTTGGATCGCATCACGCTTTGTTGAATATAATTGCTCTGGTGTGTAGCGCCCAATAACGGATCGTGCAACTGCTCTAATTTCAGGAACGATCACGATATTTAGGTAATCCTCTCCTTTTGTCTGGTGCAAGGATCCCAAAACATCAATTTTTGGTTGATATAACACAGATACGTCGAGTGAAATCTCAAGTCCGTTTGAAGATAAGACCCGCATTCCGCTTTCAAATTCTTCTTGTTGCTTGACGTTATAGATATAGACCTTGTTCCAAGGTGCTATAATGTGAAACCCTTCTCCAAGAGCGGGTTTGTCTGTTACGGTTCCCCCACTAAATCGATTCCAAACGACACCTGCTTCACCGTATCCGATGTTTACAGCTGATTTGAATAGAAAAATTAAGGCAATAAAGCCCAAAACGACTAACGGAAGTCCAAGTTTAGGTACTGTTTTCATATTTATTATTTAAAAATTAAGTAAGCATTCCTCCATCTACATGAATTACCTGTCCAGTGATGTAACTTGACAAGTCTGAAGCTAAAAATACACATGCATTGGCTACATCGTCAGGAGTTCCGCCTCTTTTGAGGGGGATTCCTGCTCGCCATCCAGCAACAACATCTTCAGATAGTTTTGCTGTCATTTCGGTTTCTATAAAACCAGGTGCGATAACATTACAACGAATATTTCGTGAACCTAGTTCAAGGGCAATTGACTTCGAAAAACCAATAATCCCCGCTTTTGATGCTGCATAGTTAGACTGTCCAGCATTTCCTTTTACGCCAACAACAGAGCTCATATTTATAATACTTCCACTACGTTGTTTGAGCATGGTGCGTTGTACTGCTTTTGTGAGGTTAAAAACCGATTTTAGGTTGACTTCAATCACTTTATCAAAATCATCTTCTGTAATACGCATCAACAGGTTGTCTTTTGTAATCCCTGCGTTGTTGATGAGTACATCGATTGATGTAAAGTCAGTGAGAACTTGAGATGCTAGTTCTTGGGCTTGTTCAAAGTCAGCTGCATTTGACTGATAGCCCTTTGCAGACACGCCAAAATCGTGCAATTCTCTTTCGAGTGCATTGGCAGCATCTATAGATGAACTATATGTAAAAGCAACATTGGCACCGTGTTTTGCAAACACATGGGCAATACCTCGTCCAATACCACGACTAGCGCCAGTAATTAATACGTTTTTGTTTTCGAGTAATTTCATAAACTTACTTTAGGATTTGAGCGACTTTTTTTCCGATTTCAGCAGGTGAATTTACCACATGAATTCCACAGTCTACCATGATTTTTTTCTTGGCTTCTGCAGTGTCCTCAGTACCACCTACAATTGCTCCAGCATGTCCCATTGTTCTTCCCTTTGGTGCAGTTTCCCCAGCAATAAAACCTACAACTGGTTTAGGGTTGCCTTGTTCGTGTAACCAACGAGCAGCATCTGCTTCGAGTTGTCCTCCGATTTCACCAATCATGACAATACACTCGGTTTCTTCATCATTGATAAGAAGTTCAACAGCATCTTTGGTAGTCGTTCCAATGATTGGATCCCCACCAATACCAATGGCAGTTGTTATGCCTAAGCCTTCTTTGACGACTTGGTCGGCAGCCTCGTAGGTCAATGTTCCAGATTTGGAAACAATGCCAACTTTTCCCTTTTTAAACACAAAGCCTGGCATGATACCAACTTTGGCTTCTCCAGGAGTGATAACACCTGGACAGTTGGGTCCAACCAGTCGAGCATTTTTTTCTTTGACGTAAGCAGCAGCTTTGATCATGTCTCCAACAGGGATTCCCTCCGTGATTGCGACAATGACTTTGATTCCTGCATCTGCGGCTTCCATAATTGCGTCCGCAGCAAAAGCAGGCGGCACAAAGATAATGCTCGTATCGGCGTTTACAGTATCTACGGCTTGTTTTACAGTGTTAAAAACGGGCTTATCGAGATGGGACTGTCCGCCTTTTCCGGGCGTTACACCTCCAACGACTTGAGACCCGTATTCAATCATTTGTTGGGCGTGAAAAGTTCCCTCACTCCCTGTAAATCCCTGCACGATGATTTTTGAATCTTTATTTACAAGTACGCTCATTTTTATTCTTTAATTCGTTCGATGTATGTTGCTTTTTCAGTGTCAACTTTGATTTTGTCCCCCTCATTAATAAACAAAGGAACATTTATTTTCGCCCCTGTTTCTAAGGTAGCGGGTTTTGTTGCGTTTGTTGCTGTGTTTCCCTTAACGCCAGGTTCACTGTGCGTTACTTCTAAAACTACACTTGATGGCATATCAACAGACAACGGAATTCCATCATCTGCATTGGTCATCACAGTAACAAGTTCTCCTTCTTTCATCAAATCAGGTGCATCCAAAAGGTCTTTCTGTAGCTCTATTTGGTTGTAATCATCAGTGTTCATAAAATGATAAGTACCTGCATCATTATATAGAAACTGGAATTTACGAGTTTCTACACGTACATCATCAATTTTATGTCCTGCTGAAAACGTGTTATCAATCACCTTTCCAGAAGTCACACTTTTGAGTTTAGTGCGTACAAAAGCTGGACCTTTTCCTGGTTTAACATGTAAAAATTCAATGACTTTAAAAATGTCGTTGTTATATCGAATGCAAAGCCCCTTTCTAATATCTGATGTAGAAGTCATAATTTTTTATGATGATTGTGAGTATCCTTTCATGATACCTCGTTGTGAATTGCGAATAAATTGTAAAATCTCATCTCTTTCAGTTGACACTTCCATCTCCGCTTCAATAATTTGAACAGCTTGTGTGTTGTTAAAGCTTTTTTGATAGAGAATTCGATAGATGTTTTGAATCTCTCTAATTTTTTCACTGGTAAATCCACGACGTCGTAATCCAACAGAATTGATTCCGACATACGAAATCGGCTCACGAGCAGCCTTTACAAATGGAGGGACGTCTTTACGCACTAACGAACCGCCAGCGATAAAAGAGTGACTCCCAATCGAACAAAATTGATGTATAGCAGTCATACCCGCCAATATCACATGGTCGCCAACAGTAATGTGGCCAGCTAAAGTGCTGTTGTTAGAAAAAATACAATGATCACCTACAATGCAATCGTGTGCAATGTGAGAGTATGCCATAATCAAAGCATTTTTCCCGATGGCTGTTTTACCACGAGAAGAAGTTCCTCTGTTTATCGTAACACACTCACGAATTGTGGTGTTGTCACCAATCTCTGCAGTTGATGCTTCCCCATTAAATTTAAGATCCTGTGGAACGGCAGCAATGACTGAACCAGGAAAAATAGAACAGTTTTTCCCAATTCGAGCACCTTCCATGATGGTTACATTCGAACCAATCCATGTGCCTTCACCGATTTCTACATCCTTGTTGATCGTTGTAAATGGTTCAATAACTACATTTTTGGCAATGATTGCTCTAGGATGAACGTATGCTAACGGTTGGTTCATATTTTAACTTGTTTTTTTTTAACTATTTGCGCCATCATTTGCGCCTCTGTTGTCAATCGACCACGACTATAAGCGTAGGCTTGCATATGACAAATCCCTCTTCGTATGGGTGATAACAATTCAAGTTTAAAGACTAGGGTGTCTCCTGGCACAACGGGGTGTTTAAACCTTGCGTTTTCGATTTTCATAAAGAAAGTCAGGTAATTTTCTGGATCAGGGACAGAATTAAGAACTAGTACGCCTCCAGCTTGTGCCATCGCTTCAATTTGAAGAACACCAGGCATGACAGGTTGGCCAGGAAAATGTCCTTGAAAGAAAGGTTCATTCATTGTTACGCTTTTAACAGCAACAACGTGCTTGTCACTAATCTCAAGAACCTTGTCAACCAATAAGAAAGGCGGTCTATGCGGAAGGATATCCATGATTTGATTGACGTCCAAGGCTGGTTGAGCGTTCAAGTTATATTGTGGCACATGATTTCGCTTTTCGTCTTTGATGATTTTCGCCATCTTTTTAGCAAACTGCGTATTGATGTAGTGACCTGGTTTCGTTGCAATGACCTTTCCTTTGATCCTTGTTCCAATCAATGCCAAATCGCCAACAACATCTAACAATTTGTGGCGTGCTGCTTCGTTGGGATAGTGAAGATTCAGATTGTCTAAGATCCCATTTGAATTCACTGAGATGGACTTCTTATTGAATGCTTTGCATAAACGATCCATTGTTTCCTCCGAGAGTTCTTTGTCAACGTATACAATGGCATTGTTGAGGTCCCCTCCTTTGATCAGGCCGTTCTCTAAAAGCATTTCGAGTTCGTGAAGGAAGCTAAAAGTACGTGCATTAGCAAAGTTCTTTTTAAATTCACTGAGGTCCTTCAATGTGGCATTTTGAGTACCCAGTACTTTTGTGCCAAAGTCAACCATTGTCGTTACCTGATAATTGTCAGCAGGTAACAAGGTGATTTCACTGCCTGTCTCCTCATCAGTGTATGATATGTTTTCATTTACAACGTATTCGTCTCTGTTAGCTTCTAGCTCTTTGAGACCCGCTTTTTCAAGTGCCTCAACAAAAAACTTGGAAGAGCCGTCCATAATTGGGGGTTCAGAGGAGTTGAGTTCAATAATAACATTGTCGATTTCACATCCAACGAGAGCAGCAAGTACATGCTCGCCGGTGTGAATGGTAACGCCATTTTTTTGCAAGGTTGTTCCTCGTTTGGTATCCACCACGTGTTGCACTAACGCTTCAATAATAGGGCTCCCTTCCAAGTCAATACGCTGAAAAGCATATCCGTGATTGGCAGGAGCTGGTTTAAAAGTCATCTTCACTTCTTCTCCTGTGTGAATTCCAACACCTTTTAAAGTAATTGAATTCGCTATAGTCGTCTGATTAGCCATCTTTTATAATTTTTTTATCGAGTTTGTGTAAGGTGTCCATGTGTTTGGGTAAATTTTTAAAGTGAACATAGGATTTGTTGTAATTGTAATAATCAATAGCAGGCATTCCCATCACTTTTTCATCATTTTTTAGATTGCGCAACACGCCAGATTTTGCTTGAACATGTACGCGATCACCAATTTTCAAATGACCGCCAATGCCAACTTGTCCTCCAATGACGCAATGGCTTCCTACTTTGGTTGATCCGGCAACACCAGATTGTGCTGCAATAACGGTATGAGCTCCGATTTCAACATTGTGAGCAACTTGAATCAAGTTGTCGAGCTTCACGCCTTTACGAATGATCGTAAATCCTAAGGTCGCACGGTCAATAGTTGTGTTTGCTCCGATTTCAACATCATCTTCGATGAGTACAGAGCCAGTTTGTGGAATTTTATCATATGATCCATCCGTTGTTGGACTAAATCCAAAGCCGTCAGCGCCAACAACAACATTGTTGTGAATAATGCAATTTGCGCCAATTTGAGATTTTGCTAAAATTTTAGTTCCAGAGAAAATTACTGTATTGTCACCAATAATCACATCGGACTCTATGCATACATTGGCATGAATCTTAACATTCGAGCCTAATGTAACATTTGCTTCTATTGAACTGAAGGGTCCAACAAACAAACCTTCTCCGTGGGTGAGGGACTCGTCGATTACCGTTTGCTTATGAATGCCGTTTCTTTCCTTACCAGCTCCGTTAAAATGCATTAACATTTTTGTGAACGATTGATACGGATCATTGACCTTGATGAGTGTGGTTTCGATTTCTTTGTCAGAAGAAAAACTTGTACTTACCAAAGTAATGGTTGCTTTTGTAGTATACACATGAGGGGTGTATTTAGGATTGGCTAAAAAAGCCAGGGCACCCTTTTTGGCATCTTCAATTTTCGCCACAAACGAAACAGAGGCTTTCGGATCACCTTCTATAGAACCATCAAGGATTTCAGCTATCTGGTAGGCAGTATATTCCATCGCTGCAAAAGTAACAAAAATGAGTGATTATTTCGGGTAACAACAGTAATACTTGGTAACTGGTTTAGTTAGCATTTTTAAATTGGACTCGTCTGATCCAGCTAACAGCTCATTTTCTTGGCCTTTTTTATCTACTAAAATGATAGGGGATTGTTCCATACTATATGCCATGTTCTCCATTTTTCCATCAAAAACAAAGTATGTTAATTCATTGGCATTATACCCTGTCTTTGCAGATATTTCCTCTTTTTTTGCTTCAATAAAATTAGACTCATATCGAGTGTTACTTACTTTGATTTTAGGTAAGCGTCGAGTTATAATCATTGTACAAAGTGATGAAAAGACATTGTCTTGGTGTTGTACACCTGCTTTTATCATGGCGTACACATCCACATCATCAAGCGAAGCATAATATTCAATAGCTTTTTCAGAATCCGGCTCGGCCGTCGTGTTGTTTAAAAAATAAACCAGTTCTTTAGAAGCATCAACGGACTCCCCGTTGAGTATAAGTTCACGGGCACGTAACACGACTCGTTTTAAAACTTCTTCTGCCACAAAACTTGTTTTGTGTAGATAAACAGACCAGTACATGAGCCTGCGAGCAAGAAGAAATTTTTCAATAGAATACATCCCCTTTTGTTCAACTACCAAATGCTCATTTTGAACCCGAAGCATTGCTACTATGCGGTCAGTGTTAATGTTTCCTTCTGTCACACCCGAATAAAAACTGTCTCTTTTGAGATAGTCTAATCGGTCCATATCGAGTTGAGATGAAATGAGTTGGTTGAAAAAGGGTCTTTTATATTTCCCTTCAAACATTTCAATGGCTAGTGTGATCTTTCCATTGTATTTCTTGTTTAAGGTATTCATAAGAACAAGCGACCACTGTTCATGTGAAATTCCTTTTATTAATACGCCTTCGAGTGCATGAGAAAAAGGGCCATGCCCTAAGTCATGTAAAAGAATGGCAATCAAGGAAGCTTCTTTTTCGTCTTTGGAAATTAAAGTGCCTTTTTTTTCAAGAATTTCGAGTGTTTTTTGCATCAGATGCATGGCGCCTAAAGCATGAGCGAAACGGTTGTGTGTTGCTCCATTAAACACATAGTGAGAAAGTCCCATTTGTTGAATGCGTCGAAGCCGCTGAACAACAGTCTCTTGGATAATTGAAGAAATTAACGGAGATGGAATTGAAATAAAACCGTAAATTGGATCGTTATAATTCTTGAGTCTCAATGAAATAGAATTTACACAAATATACGAATATGAAGCCGATACAGGTTCTTTGGGTTGACGACGAAATCAACCTCTTAAAGCCACACATTCAATTCCTTGAAGAAAAAGGATACACCGTTAGTCCATGCACAAATGGTCCTGATGCATTGGAATTGATCAAAACAAAAGTTTTTGACATTGTTCTTCTCGATGAAAACATGCCTGGTATGGATGGCTTAGAAGTTTTGAGTAGCATCAAGCAATCGTTTCCAAATTTGGCGGTCATTATGATTACCAAAAGTGAAACAGAAACCCTAATGGAAGAAGCGATCGGCGCAAAAATATCTGATTACCTTATCAAGCCGGTTAATCCAAATCAAATTTTGCTTTCGCTAAAAAAAAATCTTGACCATTCCAGATTGGTTATGGAAAAAACCACGATAGACTATCAACGCTCTTTTCAAGAGCTTACGCAGGAAATAGGAATGGCAAACAACTTGAATGATTGGGTTAAGATTTATCAAAAACTCTGTTTTTGGGAACTAGAACTTGAATCATTAGAATCCAATGATTTACAAGAGATACTCAGCTACCAAAAAGGAGAAGCAAACAGTCAGTTTTCTAGGTTTGTTTGTAAAAACTATGAAAGCTTGCTAAAAAACGATGATTCACTTGTCTTTTCGCACCAGATGATTCAAAAACTTGTCTTACCAAAGTTAGCTTCCAACTCCCCTACTTTACTAGTTGTTGTTGACAATTTACGTTATGACCAATGGCGTGTTTTACAGGGTTTTCTTACACCTTTTTACAGTTTGCAAGAAGAAACAATTTGTAGTAGCATTTTACCAACGGCGACTCAATATGCTCGAAACGCATTGTTTGCTGGCGAACTTCCTATGGACATCAAGCGATTATATCCTCAGTGGTGGAAAGATGATACTGATGATGGCGGAAAAAATTTGTTTGAACGTGAGCTTCTTGATGCGCAGTTCAAAAAACTAGGTGCTGACATTAAGTTTAGCTATCACAAAATCACCCGCTCTGAACAGGGACATAAGCTGGCAAATCACATGGGTAATGAAAAGAATAACGATCTCTGTGTTGTTGTTTACAATTTTGTGGATGTAATATCTCACGCAAAAACAGAAATGGAGATCATAAAGGAGCTGGCATCTAACGATAAGGCATTTCGGTCCCTGACAGCGAGTTGGTTTAAAAATTCCCCACTTTTCGAAATCATAAAAAATGCACAATCAGTTGGCTTTACGTTGATGATTACAACGGACCACGGAACCATCAATGTGCGTCAACCTTCAAAAATATTTGGGGATCGTGATACAAGCACCAATATTCGATACAAAACAGGTAGAAGATTGAGTGCTGAAGATAAATCACTGTTTTCTGTATCGAACCCCGAAGATATTGGTCTTCCAAAAATCAATATGTCAAGCACTTTCACTTTTGCGACTGAGGATCGGTATTTGATTTACCCCTCAAGATTCAACCACTTTGTCAGTTATTATAAAAACACGTATCAACACGGTGGCGTCTCCCTAGAAGAAATGCTGATTCCCTTTGCCGTGCTTTCACCCAAGTGACCTATTTTTGCGACATGATAATGGAATACACCTTGGATGATATCGGTGAGGTTGCAGCAAAGCTTGCCTCTTCCTTTAACCACTCTGTTGTGGCATTCAATGGCGCAATGGGTAGTGGAAAAACTACCTTAATCAAAGCGATTGTTAAACATTTGGGTAGCGACAACATTGTCAGTAGTCCAACTTTTGGGTTGGTTCACGAATATGCAACCCAAGAGGCACTCGTTTATCATATGGATTTGTATCGTTTGGAAGGAGTTGATGAGTTGGAACAATTGGGTGTTGAAGACTATATTTTGTCTGGCAATTTATGTCTTATTGAATGGCCAAACCTTTTAGAAGATCATATCAACGGCCATTCTCATACAATAACAATCAGCTCCGTAGATGAGCACAAACGTAAATTAGAATTTCTATGAGTTTCCTCAAACGTTTATTTTATTATCTCGGAGGATTCTCTGTTGGAATTATCCTACTGATGTTCTTTTTAGGCGGTAAAAAAACACGCTGTACTTATGGGCCACAAGCTCGTGTTCTTAGCGATTTTTCCAAAAAGGAATGGGTTTTTAATCCGATTCTTCAGAAAGAAATTGATAGAGAAAAATTTCTTAAAGGTGGCAAAATCATCTTTTCTGAAAGTGAGATTGGAACAGATAGTTGTAATACTTACCGTATAAAAATTAAAACAGGAGTATTCAATGTTAAAAACTGTGATAGCATTGCCTACTTCACGAAGTTCTAGCTTCTTTTTTTCGTCTTTCTAACTCTTTCTTAAGGCGAATCAATTCACGTGTGGTTTGTCCTGTGATTGATGAGTTCTCTTCTGCTCGTCTCGCTAAATAAGGCACGAGCTTGTTCATTGGACCAAAAGGTACAAACTTAACCACGTTATACCCCCGCTTTGCCAATGCAAAGCTAATGTGATCACACATTCCGAGAAGTTGACTAAACCAAAAGCGATGATCAGAAAGAGATACAGAGTATTTTTCTAACAATTCAATAGCGAGCAAAGCACTTTGTTCATTGTGTGAACCCATGACCACAGAAACGGTATTGATACATTGAAGGCAATAACGAACAGCTTCGTTAAATTGGATATCCGTTTCCTCTTTGGTTTTACAAATGGGGCTTGGTATTTGCAGCTTCTTTGCGCGCTCTCGTTCTTTTTCCATATACGCACCTCGAACGAGCTTTACTCCTAGTCTAAACTTGTTGTCAATCGCAACACGATGCATTTCTTGTAAGCGTGAAAACCCATCCGTCAGATACAATTGAATGGTGTTGTAAACAACCGCTTTTTTGTTGTTAAATTTTCGCATCAAATCAACAACTACCCCATCCACAGCACTTTGCATATTGTATTCCTCTGCGTCAATGAGTAGGCCAACATTGTGTTTTTGTGCAGCAAGACAACATGTATGAAAACGATTGATTGCCCTTTGCCATGACTGACATTCACTATCGTTGAGAGCTTGTTTTGAACTCACTTTACAAAACAAATCTTTATGCCCTAATGAGGTGGGTTTGCACACACTAAACGGAATGTTTTGATGCTTGGACGCATGAGTCAAAAGATCAACGACAATTTGACAATTTTTATCGAATTCTAATTCTTTATCAACCTCTTCGACTGCATAATTGAGATAAGAGTAAACACGAAAATCCGATAAATAAGAGACCTTTTCTTCAGCTTGTTCAAGAGAAGTACCAGCAAAAAAAGGACTAAAGAGCCAACGAATAAGTTTTCGAGTGATAACAAAATCACGATGCCCAAATCGTCTCATAACTTTAATACCCAAACTAGAGAGAAGTGGATTTGAAAGAAGACCAAATAATCGAATGGATTTTTGTAATTCTTTTGTCGTTTTATGCGAAAAAGCCTCAGATATGTTGTTAAATAAATAACGCATAGACTTTAGGATGTTTGTTATGTAACATTTAAAAATAAAACATTTGATTTACTTTTGCAGTATGTTCACAAAAAAACTTACAGATACGGTTTTAGACAATGTTCTCTTTGGCAGAAAAGGTTGGGAAAAACTAAACAACTCGATTAAGGAGAAGTCATACACTTCGATTTTTGTCCTAGTTGACAGCAATACCAAGTCGCATTGTTTGGGTTATTTCGAATGTCATTTTCAGCATGATTTCAAGTTGCTAACCATGGAGGCAGGGGAACCCAACAAGCATCTAGAAACTTGTTCCTCTATATGGGCCTCTCTGTCTGACGAAAAAGCCGATCGCAATGCCTTATTGATTCATGTCGGAGGTGGAGTCGTTACAGATTTAGGTGGTTTTGTTGCTTGTACTTATAAGCGAGGGATTGATTTTGTAAATATCCCTACGTCACTATTGGCTATGGTAGATGCTTCTGTTGGTGGCAAAACAGGCGTTGATTTTCAGGGACTGAAAAATCAGATTGGCATTATACGAGAACCCGAGTTCGTTGTTATTGATTCCAATTTCCTTAGCACTCTTCCTGAAAATGAATTCCGAAGCGGGTATGCGGAAATGCTAAAACATGGTCTTATTGCTGATGCTGATTATTTTGAGAAATTGGCTTCTGCCGCATTATCACAAAATATTCCCCTTGATGATTTTATTGCCCATTCTGTTCATGTAAAAAGTGAGGTCGTTAAAGAAGATCCCTATGAAAAAGGACTTCGCAAGATTTTGAACTATGGACATACGTTAGGGCATGCAATTGAAACACATTTTTTGTCGCATCCGACTTCAGACAGGCTACTTCATGGGGAAGCAATTGCCATTGGCATGATAATGGAAGCTGAACTTTCTTTCCGCACAACATCTTTATCGTTAACGGAGAGAGACCGGATTAAAAAGGTTTTTACTGCTATGTATTCCCCTGTTGTTATTCAAGAAGCTGACAAAGTTGTGATTAAGAGTCTTTTGCAGCACGACAAGAAAAATCAATCAAATCAAATTCGCTTTGTGTTGCTTGAAAAGATTGGAAAAGCAGCGGTCGATCAACTTGTGAGTGATGATGATATAGAATCAGCGTTTGCTTTCTACAGCGCTTAGGCGGAGTTTCTGCTTGCGTTAATGTTTCCGAACAACGATCTAGTGACCATTTTCTCAAGAACTTCGTCACCACCCTTTTTATGCAACATGCCCAAGGCATATTGTTGGATGGTAAGCAAAGGCAATACAATTTTTTCTCGCATCACAATAGAAGCTTTACCTGCTGGCTCATTGTCCATTAGTTCAGATTGTCCAGTGAGTTTTAAAAGATATTTCTTTGAACGTTCATATTCATCATGGATTTGTGTCCAAAAAGCACCATACTCGGAGTCATTTTGCATATAAGCAGTCAATTGGAAAAACGACTTGGTAAGACTCATCATGGAGTTATAGACCAAAGTTCTAAAAAACGCATTGTTATTGTAGAGACTGACAACATCGTCAAATCGTCCAGATTTATCAAATTTTTCTAGGGATAGTCCGACGCCATAAAATCCAGGTACATTTTGTTTTAGTTGACTCCAGCTTCCCACAAAAGGAATTGCGCGAAGTGCAGAGAAATCAAGGGATTTTGACTTCCCTCTCTTCGTTGGGCGACTACCAATGTTTGTTTTTGCATAGTATTTGAGTGTACTCATATGCTCTAAATACGGAAGAAACTTTGGGTGAGACTTAAAATCTTGGTATGCTTGATAGCTCGATTCTGCAAGCTCATTCATTGTATCACGGTCTCCATCTGCTAATTCAGAAAGATTGGTGTTAAAAACTCGGTTTGCAATCCCTGAACTTAAAAGTTGTTCGAGATTGTATTGACAGGAGTTCACAGTTCCAAAATTTGAACTGATTGTTTGCCCCTGTACAGTGATCTGAATTTCATCAGATTCAATACTGTCTCCAAGTGATGCATAGAATTGGTGAGTGTTTCCACCGCCACGTGCTGGTGGGCCACCACGACCATCAAAAAACAGCGCTTTGACCCCATGTTTACGAGAAACTTCTGTCAGTGCTTCTTTAGCACGGAAAATACTCCAATTAGCCATTAGGTATCCACCATCTTTTGTTCCGTCTGAAAACCCAAGCATAATAGTTTGCTGATCTCCTCTCGATCGCAAGTGATTGCGATACGTTGGATTGCTATACACAGCATCCATGACCTTTGGTGCAATTGTCAAGTCAGAAATGGTTTCAAAAAGAGGTGCGACATCGACAATTGGTGCTTCCCAGTCGCTAAGCCGGATCATGGCAAAAACTTCAAAAATGTTTTGTGCTGTTTGATTATTGCTTATGATATAGCGGTGGCAGCCTAACTCTCCATTCTGTTTTTGAATTTCCTTCATCGCACGAATAGAACCAAGAGTTTTGTAAACGAGTTCATCTTTGAAGCTTTCTGGTGACAAGTCACCCTGTAATGTGGTTAGGAATTCAATTTTTTCGTTCTCATTTAAGTTTAGATAATCAACAGACTTATCAACGACCCCTTGCTTTTGGGCTCCTTCGAGAAGCGTGATAAAAGCCGCATGGTGCACTCTGGAGTCTTGACGGATGTCTAAGCTTGCAAAGTGAAAACCAAAAATATTTACTTTGTTGAGCAATGCATCAACCTCTTTGGCAAACATCCCATGATAATCGGAAATCAACAGTTGGTAGATTTGATGGAGTTTGCTTTTGAGATCTTCGATCGAAATTTCAGGCTTTTCCTTTTTACTAAAAATACTATTGTACAGTTTGATTTCGATTTCCGCAGCGATTGATTCCACGCCTTTGAAAGTAAGTCTGCGACGTAACTTGCGTATGTCACGATAGTAGTTACGAATCACGTTACTGCGTAAACCTTGAGCGGTTTTTAATGTGATTTCTGTGGTGACAAAAGGATTTCCGTCTCGATCTCCGCCGGGCCAAAACCCTAAATTGATTAGAGGGTTGGTAAACTCTTCCCCATCAAAAATATTGTTTTTGATGTATTGATGAATGTTACTAACCGAATGATAAAAAACATGCTCCAAATACCACATCAAGCTTTTTGCTTCGTCGAGAGGAGTTGGTTTTTCTTTTTTGAAAAAAGGTGTTCTTCCCAGTTGAGCAAGTAAAATCTTGATGGCTGGAAGATCATTGTCTTTTATTGCGGTTGATAAATCAGTGATAATACCAAGAACTGAACCAGGGTAAAACTGTGTTGGGTGTGCCGTGAGAACAGGCCGAACTCTAAAATTGTTGAGATAGTCTTTCAACGCATCAGTCTTTGCTTTTTCAGTTGCTTCTTCTTTGGAGCTTCGCAACGTCCCTCGCCCACTAAAATTATTGATGCTTGTAAATGAGGCGTCTTCAATCGCATCAAACAATACCACTTGACGTTCAATGAACTGTATCAAACGAAACAGTGTGTCGATGTTATCTTTATCGGAATTGTCTGGGTAGTATTGTGTAAAAAAATCAGTTACAATTTCTATGGGATTTTTGTTTTGATCAAACCCTTGCTTACAAAATTCAGCAAAGAAAGGAAGTAAAGTGGCTGTCTTTGAGATGTTTGAGTACGGAAGAGTGGAAAACACACTGTTGTACAGGTTAAATCTCGAAAGAACTTCGTTTTCAAAGCGTTCTAATTTTGTTTTTTGTGCCATGGAGTAGTAATGTTAAAAAAAAACCTCAAACTTGCAGTAAGAGGTTGATTGGATTTTATGATTCTCTTACAATTCTTGGAAAATGGTGTGCATCAATCGCTTTTTGTCATTGATGCTTTCTTCTAACGAAATCATGGTTTCGGTACGTAAAATACCGTCTATATCATCAATAGAGAAAATGATTTCTTTTGCATGCTCTGTACTTTTTGCTCGTACCTTACAATAGATATTGAATTTCCCAGTAGTGATGTGAGCAACCGTTACGTTTGGAATTTCAGAAAGTCGCTCGAGAACATACTTTGTTTGATGTGTTTTTTCTAAATAGATACCGATATAGGCGATAAAAGAATACCCTAGTTTTTTGTAATCTAACGTCAATGATGACCCTTTGATGATCCCAGCATCTTCCATTTTCTTTACACGAACATGGACCGTCCCCGCAGAAATCAAAAGACGTTTTGCAATATCTGTAAATGGAGTACGCATATTATCGATCAAAATGTCAAGTATTTGATGATCGATTTCGTCTAATTTTACTTTATTCATTTTCTAGTTTTTGCAAATAAAGTAAAAAATCTTTAAAATTAATGCATGAAAAACGCTAATTAATTGAAATAAACATTACAATTTCAACATATTTAGCACTTTTTGTGCGGATTCCTTGATTTTGAAATTAATAGGCATCAAATTATCACAAAAAGGGACTTTGTGCCCACGCCATTTTTTTAAGTCTCCAGCAGCAGCAAAAACAGGTTTGAAAACAACTTTATCAGTAGATAGCTTCTCCTGATAGTTGATGCCGATATCCCCTACTTTCTCCACGCTATTTTCATGGTATTTTACATTTTTCAGCAAAACATCAAAGAATATCTTTTCATTTTCTGGGATAGCATGGTAGCCTTTCAAATCGTTAGGCTTTCCTGAAACAATCTCTTCTATGGCTGCCAAGTAAGCGTAAAAGATGTATTCTCTAGTTTTTTCACGATTATAATCCTCTTGGTAATGCCCCGCTTCAATCAGAAGAGTTGGAACGCCCGCAGATTGAAAAGCATCTCCAACGCAGTTAGGGTTAAAATCATCGTCAAATCGTCCCATTTGATTTCTTAGAAATGGTTGTAGGTGATGGTGAATAGCACTGGCCAAAGCCGCCGCTTTTGTACGAGTTTTGTTAAAACGACAACTTTTGTCGTAGGATGGTGCCAACAGAGAAACAGTTGCCGGACGACCATTGACGCCAAACAGTGAGCGCTGGTCATGGAGATTAAAGGCATAATCGGGTGAAAAATCGTCAAATTCTGATCGCAAGACACGACTTTCAGCTTGACTGAGGTCAATGGCGTCACGATTTAAATCAATCCCATTGGCGTTGACACGTGTGTAAAGTTGTGCGCCATCAGGGTTTAGAATGGGTAGTATGCGCAATTGAATTTTTGAAGACCACGCAGAATGTGTACTGAGGTAACGTAACAGGTCAAAAAGGGCTTTTGTTGTGGTAGACTCGTTACCGTGCATTTGCGACCACATAAGTAGCTTTATATGTCCAGTTCCCCAATCAATGCGGTAAATGGGATGTTGTTGCTCACTTTTACCAACTTCAGTTGTGTTGTATGAAGGCAATAGCGATTCAATATGACGATTTGTTATATAGCGTCCCGAAAGTGCGGACTCTGCAAAGGAGTTGTATGATGGAAATGGATTCATAGATACGTACAGTTTGCAAATGTAAACAGATTAGGATTTACAAAAGTAAATAGTTGTTTGTTACAAATGTATATCAAAAGCAGTTATATCGCTTTGAAATAATTACATTTGTATATAAAATTTA
>OBPB01000053.1_pt1 | contig 28418 bp, 20 predicted proteins | sample 1534631 | NCBI WGS metagenome assembly OBPB01 (sample SAMEA3275471, study PRJEB22092) | marine metagenome | biome: Marine environment; feature: Belgian marine environment, sample taken at 3 meters depth; material: Sterile flask | collected 2014-06-24T18:06:27+00 | depth 3 m
GAGCAGATAGTTCTCTTTGAATCCCAGCCAAAATACAAAGAAACGACATATCATTTCCATGAAATCGCAAGGGTTCTTCCAAACCCCTCAAGACATTATGGGAGAGTACGATGGGTGTTCAGTGGCCCAGTACACTGCCTACCGATGTGCACGTTCAACCTACACGGCTTCGAACAAGAACCAGGGCTACTATGAAGCCATTCACACCCAAAACCAAGTGCGGTAAGTAACTCAGATTCTGAGTGAGGGCAAGTAAAAAGATGACAATGGATTGCATTCCGTAACCAAGGGAAGAGGATACGGTTAATTCAAATCGTAAATTCTCAGATCCCTTTCCAGATAACTTGGACACTAGACTGTCTTGCCAGCTGAAAAAAAGAACATAAATCGTGTGGAAGATATTCACAGTCGTTTGGCTCTCCCAAGGTTGAGCAACTGGGCGAATACGCTCATCGATTCGACTCGTTGAATCTCCAGAACCCAGCGTTCTCATCAATATTGAAAAATGATTGAACAGTGAATATTGGAGCAACGTAGCAAGAATTATGATCGATGTCAAACCGATTTCCCAGTCCAAGACTACACCGAAAGCGCACATTACTGCGATCAGTCCAATCGTATCAGCGACAGTATCCCAATATCTCCCAACATGTGATGGCCTTTCTCGGATACGTGCGAGTTCACCATCGACTGCGTCTATGACGCCTTTAATGACCAAAAGGAAACAACTTTCCAGTAAATAGCCTTCTAGGATTAACCATGCACAAAATAAGGAAAGCAGGAAATGTATGTTCGTAACTTGAATAACCGAGATCGGTTTTTTTTCAAGGAACTGAGCAGTAATTCGAGCAATGGGACGACCCCATTCTGATAGATTGAAAACGTCTATTGTGCCGTACTTCCTCTTATTTCCAGATGTTATTTTAACCATTGACAGCCACCTTACGAACTATATGAAATCGTATAGGATAGTTGAATCTGAAGAAGAGAAAAAATTACTTTTCAAGCATATTTTCAATTTCTTTTGTTGCAAGAATTAATGTTGGGGCCCAAAGACCGACGAAGATCCCTAAGTCCTTATCGTCACTTACAAAGTAGATGTACAAAGACAATACAACTGACAACATACTCGCTAAAAATCCAATTCTTGATATTTTATTACTCATTTTTTTCACCTTAACTACAAGTTTCTTTCCCTTTACCTATAAACTGGTGTTTTGAAAGGAATTGTCGTCAATGGGGTTTTTCGGTGCTAAGGCTGCTTCCATCGACCAGAATCAATCCGAGTATTCTCTTCTACGTGTCCTGAATAGACATATGTCCATGCCCACTGTAGGCCATGCTTCGTTTGAATCGGTACAATCGTTCGTTGATACAGCGAGTTCTTACTTTCATAACCATAGAATCCTTCAATTGAATCCATATTGGTTAAACATGATTCAACATCATTCATTTTGATCAATTCTCCGTGAACAATCCCTTCTCCTGTTTTGATCCCTGGATAATAATCAAGATCGTAGAGTATTCCTTCCATGCTACCCTCTTCTATTGATTCAATGTATGGAGAAAGCTCTCCATGACGAACCTCTCCGCTCATCAGTGTACCATAAACAAACAAATGTTCGATTACATGATGGTGCCAAGCATCATTCATTGAATGAACAAGACCAATATCTGGAAGCCCTCGATTAACGAGACCGTTTCGAATCAATTGTTCATATTCAGGACTCGGTTTCGTGTATTGCTGCTTGATCTTATCCTCACAAACGACGTATGTTAGAGCAGTGATAAGTTCTCCACTCTGTCTAACTACCAGAACTTCCTTTGGTTCATAGTAACCTCCTCTCGTTCCTTCTTTCATCTTCATCGTCTTCCAAGTATCCTCATCAAGTTCGAACAGAGCCCCTGGAGTAGCATGGTAATGATTCAGGGGGACAACGTCCGCAGCACCCCCCTTTCGGCCTTTAGAATGATAGTGGAATTTCAGGTTATGACCAAGAATCCATGCTGGTTCAATCTCAGTTAATCCATCAGGACTTCTGCTTTTTCTTTCACAATATCCTTTCCAGTCCTTCCAGTCTAAGTTTGACCCGTATCCAAAATACATCATCTCAATCCGCTCCGGATTAAGTAATAAATTAATAGTTATTAAACTTACCAATTACACGGTTCAAGAATCTCTTGTCCTTGCATGTAGGGTTGAAGGGCTTCTGGTACTCTGACGCGACCATCTTCAAGTTGGTTCTGTTCGATGATTGCTACGAGAGCCCTTGAAGTCGCTACAGCAGTGGAATTCAACGTGTGAACCATCGGTTGGTTTGGGTGTCCTGGCGTCCCATATCGAATATCGAGTCTGTTGGATTGATAGTCTGTACAGTTTGAACACGATACAATTTCTTTGAATGCTTTCGCACCAGGAAGCCATGCTTCGAGATCATATTTGCGTGCAGCAACTGTACCCATGTCTCCAGTACAAATGTTCACAACTTCGTAGTGGAGTCCGAGTGCATCCCATAGATCCACACAGTTTTGCAACAATTCTTCATGAAGTTCCCATGATGTTTCAGGTGTAGTAAGTATGATTTGTTCAATTTTAGTAAATTGGTGAACTCTCCATATACCTCGATCTGATTGACCATGAGCTCCAACTTCTCGACGGAAACACGAAGAAACGCCAACCATCTTGATGGGTAATTGATCTTCTGGAATAGTCTCTCCCATGAACATAGCAGTCAATGGGTGTTCAGCGGTTGCAATCATGTAGTAGCCATCGGGCTCAATACCGTACATCACTGTCTCAAAGTCAGAGAGGTCAGTTACACCCTCGTAAGCAGCACGATTCATCATGACTGGGGGTTGAACGAACGTAAACCCGCGTTGTTGAATAAAATCAACGGAGAAGGCTTGCAGAGCCATCTCCATTCGAGCAAGATCTCCCTTAAGGAAAAAGAATCGACTTCCAGTAATCTTTGCAGCACGTTCAAGGTCAACCCACTTGTTCTCTTCAATCAATTCATTGTGCGTCTTTGGTTCAAACGTGAACGTTGGTTCTTGACCATGCAAGGAATGCTTGGTATTTCCAGATTCATCAGCACCAGAAGGCACTTCTGGATGAAGGAGATTAGGAATACGCATACGGATAGCATCCCTCTCTTCGAGAACTGCAGTAGTTTGTGCTTCCATTTCAGAAATCTGTGAACCTAAATCAGCAACTTCTGTAAGAATACGTTGTGCTTCTGCTTCATCTCCAGACTTCTTCGCAGCACCAATTCCACGAGCAGCCTCATTCTTTTGACGTCTCAAATTCGAAGTTTGGTGAAGCAGATCTTTCCATTTCGCATCCAGTGCAATGACATTGTCAATTTGGTCATGAGGAAGACTGCGACGATCGAAATCAGCACGTATTCTGTCGGGTTCATCTCTGAATAAATGGATATCAAGCATCATTCATCACCTACAAACTGATATTGAATTGGAACATTGCCATTCCTATGGTCATCAATCCACCAAGAACATAACCAAGAATCGCTCCACCATTGAGAAGAGGAAGCCCTGCTTGTGCCTTGCCTTGACCAACATACCACATGAGGATAGAATACCCGACAAGGCTACCAACCAATGTTGTCATGGCCATTATCCAGCCATCATCTCCACCAATGTATTGCAGTGTCGAAAGAACAAGCATCCCTGGGAAGATAACATCGCCTAAGCCCATCAGCATAGCATCGTTACTCTTCTTGATAACACGCTCACGAGGTTGTGCAGACGATTGTATTGAGTCAGAATCAGGACCATCACTCGAATGTTCTACATCTCCAAGAGGTGTGCGTTCTGCTCTAAATGAATAGTCAGAATCTTGTGGAGCAACCAAAAGAATAGGTAGATTGAGATTGATCATCGTATCAGCAAGATCGAGCATATGCTTCGATTTGTACACAGCCCATGCATCATATATCGCAGCTGCAACCATGAACACCATAATCAAGGTTGGAACAAAAGAGACACCGAGCATGACGATAACACCTGAACCAACGAGGATTCCAACGGTATTGACCACATACCATTCGCTATGAACGTAGAGTAGAATCATCAGGATGATGCTCACAAGCAAACCGATCATAGTTGGAATGTCTTCAAAGACAATTCCTCCACTGAGGAACATTGAGGACTCGACAACACCTGCGGTTGTTGAATAATTCTCACCGATAACAACGGCGTGGAGATGCGTTGTATCATCTTCTGTATCTTTCGGCGTATCTCCAAAGGCAACTGCAACGTTTTCTCCTTCTGGTACATCAACAATCAATTTCTGAACCATGCTTGAACCGTACAAGAGCCGAGCTTCGTCTCCAGTTGTGATCAATAATTCAGTATAACCTGAATTATCGATGTCTGTTAATCGAACATCTCGGATTTGGTCTGCGAAGTTATTGATTGAAACTCTGCTTTCCTCAACAACTTTTATGTCTTCAGCAGACTGATAATTCCAAGCCATGATGTCTCCATCTTCAGTTCCTAGAACAATGAGTTGGTCGGAAGTAGTTGCTTCACTCATCGTTACATCAGCGACATTTGAGTGGCCTACGTCAACTGCTGAGAAGTTCGCACTCGAGGTTGCGTTAATGAGAACGTTTGCACTCTGTTGGGTTCCCGTGCCCGGGTCACCTATCTGATTCGTATTCGCCTCCAGTTCTACAACACCAGCCATTTCCTTACTTACAATCAGAAGATGTGTGTCGTCAAGTAATTCTGCTTCAATGAGATCATCGACAACTTTCATCTCATTCGGAAGTTGCCAAACGCCTTGTAGTGTCATAACATTTGGTGCTTCATCAAAGGTTGCAAAACGGTGAAGTTTCTCACCACCATCAACGATGTACACCGAGTCGCTTGTTTCAACAGCAAGTATGCATCCGAATTCAACCAGGGGGAAGATGTTCCCTTCAGAATCGTATTCGAAACACTCGTAGGTTGAGAGGAGAGTTCCATCAGTTAGTGAAAGGGTCTGAATTAGTGCACCATTATTGATTGTAATTGTATCTGGGCCAGTGGCAACAACGAGTTTAGCAAGTTCATAACTCTCGTTTCCGTGTGGGATGACAGAGGTCCAAACAGGCTCATCCATTCCGAGTTGATTCAAACGAATCGTGTTGCTGATGATTCCGCTTTCATTGGTACGGATTGAATCGATGTATTGATTCATGCCAATTTCAGTCAAGTATTCAGCCTCTACGAAGTCTGTTGATTCATATTCGAAGGGTTCTATGGTGTCATCGACCATGATCTGATGAGCGAGTGGAACACTTGCATACATCAAGGCGATGAAGAGAATACCCATAATCCCGTATTTGATAATCCATTCTTTCTTATAGCGAGCAAGAGCAAGAATCGCTGCAGTGAAGACGAAAATCATCAATAATTCTAGCCCGATATAACGTAATTGCGATGCACCTTCTGCTCCGAACGCTTGCAATCCAGCCTTGTCGTACCAGGGGCGGATAAACATAGCAAGGAAGATTGTAACCAAGAACATCGAGGCCATTCCAATCATAGATGGGAGTTGGCGGCGAAAGTCTCCGTTCATGTCGCTCATGTTCCTGCCAGACAAGGACTACATTTGAGCACATCGACGCAACCATGGCAAGAATTGCCTATCGCCACACCTATGATGAGTGTCCCACACGAAGAATCTGGGGGAGCAAATGTCCGATATCCGACAGTGGCTTGACCAAACCAAGGGACGTGGCATGAAACTTGGACTTGAACGCGTCCATGCGGCTCACAAATCTCTCATACAATCCTATGAATCTACGATTATTCATGTCGCAGGAAGTAACGGAAAAGGAACTGCCTGTGCCTTGATGGCTACTCATCTTCATCGATTGAATAAGACAACAGTCATGTTTACTTCACCACATCTTGTGCGTCTTGAAGAACGAATTCGAATCGATGGAAAACCCATCTCAGAACAACAATTCGACGTCTACTTGTCCCTCATTCAACAGACTGAGATCGACTTGAACATTGAACTGACCTTCTTTGAGACTACATTTCTCGCTTCTTGTCTTTGTGCACGGGACATTAACCCTGATGTTTTCATTGTAGAAACAGGACTTGGTGGACGCTTTGATGCGACACGCATCCTACCAGCTGACCTTTGCCTCCTCACGTCGATTCAACTTGAACATCGAGATATCCTCGGAAACACATTGTCTGAAATCGCTGCTGAAAAAGCAGCCATTGCTCGACCAGGAAAACCATTGTTTGTTCAAGAGATTCAAGATACTGAGGCTCGTTCTGCAATTGAATATGAAGCACATCATGCTGGACAAGAGCATCTTGGAGAGATTGCTTCGCCAGCAAATCTAGAATGGATTACAATCGATTCAGATTCTTCGATGAAAGAAGAAGCATTAGCGTTGGTAAAAGTAACCTTGAACTACCTCAATTACAAGATTGATTTGATAGAAGAATCGATGCATGCACTCAACTGGCCTGGTCGAATGCAACATATCGAGCCCATGTCTTGGAGAGGGTCTCTTTTCGTGGATGCTGCTCATAATCCGAGTGGATTGAAGCGAGTAATTCCGACGCTCTTTGAAATCTTATCTTCACAAAAAGAATGGACATTGATCTTCGGTTGCACACCTCAGGATGATTTGGAGGCATTTGTCCAGCCATTACTCGATCTCTGTAAGAAGCATCCTCCCTCTCATGTTCTGCTTACAGTACCTCAAACAGGACGTTATCCGGGTGTGCCTCTTTTCGAACTATCGGATCTTGATTGGACTTGTTTACAGACAGTAGTCCATACTTCATTGCCACAGGAATTGAAGCCAATTCTTGAGGAAAACAAGCCTGAATTTACATTAGCAATCGGTTCACTGTATCTCATTGGTGAATTGTTTGAGGTTCTGAATCTTTACGGGTCGGACCATCTCGAATTGTTCCCACCAAACACTCAAAAGTAGGATGAACGAGCCCCGTATGAGTCAACATGAGCACTAAGTGGGACCTTCGGTTTATTGAACTCGCACACCACATCAGTTCTTGGAGTAAAGATCCTTCAACAAAAGTAGGTTGTGTTGTTGTTGGCTCGGACAGAGAAATCCGTTCTACTGGTTTCAATGGCTTCCCTAGAGGCATTGATGATTCTATTGAACGACTCGAAAATCGAGAAGAAAAATATCCTCTTATTTGTCATGCAGAAGAAAATGCGATCATGCATGCTGCACGTATTGGAGTTTCACTCAAAGATTGCACAGCCTATGTGACATGGCCTCCATGTACCCGATGTGCTCGTTCATTGATTCAAGCAGGAATTATCGAAGTTGTTTATGCGGGTGGAGGCGATATACCTGAGCGATGGGCTGAAGACTTCAATCGTTCAACTGGTATGATGAAAGAAGCTGGCCTTAAACTTCGTAACGTCAATCTGGAATAATCAACCCCAGAAACGTCGAGTTCTGGCGTATTCGATTTCTGCATGATGTATTGATTGCAGTAAACTATCCATGTTGTTACTATGTCCTTTACGAAGGATACGTTGAGCAGTCGCCTCTCCAACACCTCTTGCCATGAGACATACAATGGCAGGGAATCCGTGTGTTTTGAGCAAGGAGGCGTTTCGAATCATACGATTACGATCGCTTTCCTCATCAGAAGCAACCCATCCTTCAAGCATCTTCTCAAGACCTTCTCGGGCACATACAAGCATTTGTCCTTTGCAAACAATGCAATTCCCAGGATCCTTTAGATCAGGATATCGTTCTACTCTGAATCGCCGTATTGCTTGACATTTCAAGCAACAAAGAACGGCTCGTTCATTCATCAATCGGAGACGTAATCGTGCTCGAACCGCTTCATTGTCCCAATTTGGAAGAAGAAGATCACGTTGACTTCGGTCTGAAATACCGATTGGTCCTGTTGGCGTAACGACGATATCGAGTAGTCCTGATTGTATTCCTTGTAAGACATCTTTTGCCCCTTGAATGTCCATACGTTCGAAGTAGAGTTTACTGAGAACTTCATCCACGACGATGGTTCCTCGATACTTACGAACCAATGCACCAAGGTTGATTTTACGCGGATCAACGCCATGACGCAAGATTCCAAACGTCTTCGCAACTTGGGCGAATCTCCAACGAACTTGACGAGAATTTGGAAGTGTAACTGCTAGGAGCCCTTCAATTCCATCGGCAGGAAGTTCATTGAGCCAATCAACAACATTATGCGGCTCTAGATCAGCACCTGAAAGGTGAATTCTTGTTGGTTCAACCATCAAACTGCCCCAACGTCCTGTCTTGGTTGAAGCCATTGCAAGGAGAAGATGTCCAATGGTTTCATTGATCAATGTCCCTTGACAGATGTTGATGACAAGTGCTTCAGAACGGCGCTCGATGGTAATCGTTTGATCGTCTGGTAATGCTTCAGTTGCATCGATGTGTCGAGTAATTGAATCGGCAAGAAGTCCGAGAGCTTCACCATCGAGTGGATAATCTGCTAATGGCCTTCCATCGTGAGCGAGGATACCTGCGGGATCAATTCGATTCGATTCCCTGGGTTCAAGCAAATTGAAATCTTCTGCAATAAGTCGACGTAATCTGCCAATGTTACGGGCTACTGGAGCAGGGACTGGTGGAAGTTCACCAACCCATGTTGGGGCTTCTCCTTGCATTGAAACAGGAGCGACAAGAACTTCGCTTTGTTCTGGGTCAGCATCGACAATCGTCCAAGTACGTCCAGCCATGACAAACTGACGAATACGTCCATCCTCTTCCTCTCCACTTCCATTGAGTTCAAGCACAAATGATTCGTCTACATTTCCAATGGTTCGACGGGTTACGACATCTCGTACACGGTAGGATTGTTTGTCCGGTATCATCGAAAGGTGGCTCTCTACCCACTTACGCGTACGACCTGCAGAGGAAAACCATCCATTCTTGAAACGCTTCGGAATCGGTAATTTTCTAGATTTATACTCAGTTGGAATCTCTTCGTCTGGAACATCGTATCGAGGCAATTCATCAGGCCAATCTTCTTCCTCAGGAACCAATCCTTTCGCTTCGAGATAGAGGCTTTTAGGCCAACGATACCATGGACGTTCGTTTACATCGATAGCATAGCGTAAGAGCCAACGATCAGAAAGAACAGCAAGCATTGTCTCAGTATCTTTTCGCTCCCAGTCCTCGAATTGCTCAGCATGAGCAAATGTTTCATGGACTTCATCGATAGGTACAACCTTGAAACTATGAGCCATGAGCATGATTTGATTCGCAGCAATACTGTACGGCCGTTTCCTCCATTCAACATCCTCAATGTATCCCATGTGGGCGCGATGTGCAACTACAGCAGCTTCAGCAATACCATCGGTTTCCCAGGCGAGAAGATGTCCGCGACCGATTCCTCCAATTCTGTGATCAGCACGACCAACACGCTGAAGCATCCGATCTACGGAACGTGGACTTTCTAATTGGACAATCTTTTGAATCGAACCAACATCGATTCCAAGTTCAAGACTTGAAGTACAAATAAGGGCATGAAGCGAACCAGTTCGGATATTCTCTTCCATTTCCTGACGTGTTTCAGCTGCTAAACTTCCATGATGGACCCCTATGTTGAGTTGTGGAGCCATTGTTTGCAAACGCTGTGCTACCGTTTCTGCTGCATTTCGACTGTTCACGAAGACAAGACAAGGTGGATCTTTTCCAACAAGTTCTGCAAGGAGTCGAAACGTAGCATGTGCTCTTGGCGAGAGACGCATCTCAATAGCTCCTACTTCATCCTCAGCCAATGGAGGTGCAGTTTCGACAGAGAGGACGGTGGAACGTTCAGCAGGAGCATTGATCGGTACACATGCATCTGAAGCCATCCATTCAGCAACTTGCTTTGGATTACCAACAGTCGCAGATAGACCGATTCGTTGAAGGCGTTGTCCGCTCAAGGCTTCCAGCCGCTCAAGACCAAGACGCAATTGCCATCCACGTTCACTTCCTGCTAGATCGTGTACTTCGTCAATGATGACCGCTTTAACGCTACTAAGTAAGCCTCGTAGTCGATGTCCAGTGAACATCAATTGAAACGTTTCAGGAGTTGTAACCAAGAGATGAGGGGGCTTCCTCACCTGTCGAGATCGTTCACTTGTGGAGGTATCACCATGACGAAGTCCAAATCGCAACTCCAATACTTCACTTAATTCAGCAAGACGACGGTCAACGTCTCGATTGAGTGCACGCAAAGGCGTGATGTAGAGGATTGCAAGCGGATCCCATTCTTCGACTTTGCATCGATGAAGCAATGGCAATACTGCTGCAAGTGTTTTTCCAGAACCCGTTGGTGCAATGAGAAGTCTGTTCTTGCCTTCAGAAAGATCTGGCAGAGCAGCCTCTTGAATAGGTGTAGGATTCCAACCTCGTTCTGCAATGAACGATTGCAGTTGTGGGTGTAATTGGGAAAATACATTTGACATACTCTCCCCCTCCCCGTAGAGAGTGGTGATTGGGCTTCCTTCTTGAGGATTTGTAGTTGATTAGAGAACGTCAGTCTTCGTCATCGTCGTACTCATCGTCATCGTCGTACTCATCATCGTCATCTTCCCAATCTTCGTCATCTTCTGCAAATGCACCGTCTCCTAAATCGACAGCAGTTCGGGATGCGACTGTTGCAACGACAATCAGAATCAAGATGGTCGACATACCGAAAATCCAGGCAAGAGGTTGCTCACGTGGTGAGTCGAGCCAACCCAGATATTCTCCGTATGCGATGTTGATGTCATGTTCTGCAGTGTTGTCGTTGTCGTTTACTTCAACCAAGATGTTTCCATAATCGACTTCAACTCGTACACGGTCAACATCTTCAACTTCCCAGTCAACAGTGATTGGAATTGATTCCCCTTCACCGATTCCGATGATGGTCTTGACATCGAATGGTGTTGTATCATCACCTGCAAAGAATGCAACCTTGAATTGAGAATCTGTGGCCCCACCGTTGTTGACAACTGTGCCTGTAATCTCAACTGAAGAACCAGGAGAAACGTGATCATCGGACACTTCAATCGACTTTACTCTCAATTCAGGACCAACAGCTCCGAGTCGAACCCATTGGCGCTCAAAGTCTGTATCATCAAAGGCAAGTTCAGGAATTGGGCTTGCTTCAGAATTGGATACGAGCGGGAACTGATTTCCAGCAGCATCCCATCCAGTCATGTAAAAGCCAACGAAATCGCCTGCTTGTGGAGTGATTGTTCCACCAGCAGTAATGTCAACTTCTCCAGTCCAATAGACGACTTGATCGACTTGTTGCATTCCGAGCACAGCAGACCCTGCACCGATAGTAACGGTTCGTGTCTGGTCACGCATGACCCAATGGATCATTTGTTCAGACCCAGTCAAATCCGCATCTTCAGAACCTTGGAATTCCACATAGATGGAAGACAGATCGTTTGTTGAAGAAACATCGATAACATTCAACGGAGCCATTCGTCGAACAACTCGAGGTGCTGCATCGTCAACAACAACACGTAAGGTTGTTGAAACCAATGTTCCAGTCATGTCTTCACCACGGCCAGGAATATTCGTAATTGAAATCAAACACGTACGAGTAGGCGAAGATTGCAATGTCTTTGCAGAATCGAGTGGTACTTCAATCAAGTATTCTCCATCTTCGGTAAGTGAGCCATCGCTCCACAACTTTTCACCATCAAAGACTTCAACCAAAATACCAACGTTTCGAGGTGCTGGTACATTGCTTCCTTCGTATACGACACGTCCGCTGAACGCTAATCTGTCGTCCTTACGAACACGGGTTCCGTCAGCAACTTGTCCTGTTCTTGGTTCACTTACGTCCTCGACAGTATAATCTGAAGGAGAGAGTGTGAAATCATTCTCAATTCTGAATGTGTGTTCTAAGATCAGTATCGTGTCGTCTTCAGGGGAGCCTCGTTCTTTGAAAACAAGAGCTAAGTCACCCATTTCTTCATCAGGCCAATCCCACGCAAAGGTGAATTCAAAGGTTACAATGATCCAAGGAAGTCCAGATTCATTGGTTGTTTCATGCATCATACTGTTTTGACTGAGATGGATGTACTTACTTTCACTCCAGAAGGTATCGTTCAATCCAGAGTAAGAGATACGTTGTGCATCTCTGCTTGGGTTAGGTCCCTCGAAGTCAAAGACGAGTGAGATATGTTCGAAATCGATCGCTGTGTTGGCATCAATAAATCCAACTGTAATCGATTGTTCAAGACCTGCATACACTGCTTCGTCGTCGTTGTGTCCAACCCATTCAAGGCCAGTAAAGACAGCAGCGGAATCCTTTCGAGTTTGGAATGTTGCATCATCAAAGTTGAAGCCTGGTCCAGATTGAAGTTCGTAAATCACGCCTTCTGAATCAGATTGCGAGTAGTAGACTGGATTACCAGCTTGGTCTCCGCCTTCCCAGTAGTAGGACACTCGGCCCATGTTCGGGTTTCTGGAATGATCAATTGTTGTGATGAACCACTTATTGTTGTCTTCACTCATGTTTGTGACTTGCTTACTTGCGTATTCTCCATCATCAGCGATACCGTTTCTGTTGACGTCATGGTCTGCTTCAACCCAGTACTTGAGTGTCAGTTCCATTGGAACACCAACAGCGTCACGTACCAAGATTCTGACATCTTGTTGATTGACTCCTGCTTCGTATGAGCCATCTGTTGGATACAATTTAACACGCTCTGGAGGTGTTGCATCAACCTTGAACGTTCTTGACCAATCTGAGTTTGGTGCCATTACGTGTGTTGGATTTCGCTCATTATAGGTTTGAACTTCATACTTCAGTCCATCTGGAACGTCAATTTCAGGAGTGATGATGCTGATGAAGAAGGAACCGTTGTTGTTGGTTGTATCGCGGGCGGTTGATTCGACCCATCCGTTACGAGAGACGCGGACGTCAAAGGCGCTGTCCAAAGGAGCATCCTCAGAATCCATGAACCACATAGCGCCTTGGAAGTAGAGTGTTTCTCCAGCAGAGACCCAAGCGTTGTCGGGGACATCGTCTCGGACAAGGTCTCCTTCATTGTCTCGAACCTTCATCCATCCAAGTCCAAAGGTACGATTTACAACGAGACCTTCATCGCTGAACAGATCAAGAGGTGAGAACCCTGCTGAACCACTATCGTCAAGACAACCTGTCTTGAAACGAACACTGTTTTGGTCTGGGAATTCACTTGTGATTCTAAACAACCAATGGATTTCAAGAATACTGTTATTCAGTGTAGAATAGGAGTTTCCATCCATGACCACATACCCTTCTGGGTCGTTTGGTGATGGGAAGATGTCCCCATTCTGCCAGAACAGTGTCGGGTTTGCTGCCGATGAAGTCGTCAGCAATGTGAGCGTTGCCTCTCGAATAGCCGTTGCGCTCTCACCAACGATGTGGCGAGTGATGACCTCGTAAGGTTCGCTGCGTTCGTGGAGAATTTCCCCTTCTGGAATGTTGATCTCAAGATTGACTGTTTGCATAGTATAGGTTACGCTGAACGATGTCAAGCTCAGAATACCGCTGCTCTCGGAAGTCAAATCGATTGGTATGTCGACGAATCCTTGGCCAGTATCTGGGATACGGTCATTGAATGCCTTGACGATGATATTGGTTGCTCCAACCGCATTGATTGTTTTAGAGCCGACCAATGCTCCGTTTTCGCTCCACCCAACGGTTGGATTCAATGGTGGATTGAATCCAGCAGGAATTGGATACGGCGCTTGGATTTCAAATCCTGGCCTGGTTGGGGCGTTACTGTGCAAAGCAACTTGTATGTCTTCGAGAACTGGCGTGTTTGCTGAATTCGAAGTGGAGAAAGAAACCTTGATACAAAGATATCCGTAACTTGGTGTTGTAAACGATTTTGTCAGTCCAGATTGTCCAAACGTCGTCAATCCACTGCTGCAAAGGCTGGAGGTACTGCCTCCAAGTTGCACAGTCATCGAGGTACCTGATGGGATAGTGGCATTGTAATCTATTGTCGCTGCCACATAGGTTGGGAACGGATTATTGTAATTTGAACGCACGTAGAAATTCCCACTGGTATAGTAATTCGTTGTGTATTGAACTGTAACCTGATCGAGAATAGGCGTGGCTGTTGAGGTTCCATTCAGCGTTGCTCTCCATGTGATTTTATTTCCAGCAGCAGAAAACGCTCTCGTATCGCCAACGGATACAGATTTCCATGTTACGCCATCATCGTTTGAAACATCGATATCAATGGATGTGCCTGTTGGGACATAACCGATTGCACTTAGCAATTTTATCTCGTCAACCGTCCGACTGGACGTAGTGGTTTTCCCGAGAATTGTCGTGCTGGTTGTGGTGGGCGTTCTTTCATCGAAGAGAGCACCGTCGCCCCACATGTGGATCTTTCGAGCCACGCTACCGCAGTAGGAAGTGTCGTAACAAGCGAACAAAACCTTCCCACTCTCATCATCTTGGGAGAGTCCATAGTGGCCGCCATTTGGCATCTCTTGAACACCCATCTTCTCGAGACTAAATCCATTCATAGAGAAGTGGTGATGGCGTGAACCTTGCTGATTGTATTCATTGAGAATAATACGCGGTAAATCAACAATGAGTCCAGAGTTCGGATTTCCAGCAGTTGAGGTGGTTTTGTAATTGTAATCAACAGCAGATCCAAGTGACCACGTGGAACTAATCGATGACGGATTGGAAGGGTTTACTTCCATGAGATATCTGTTGTAGGTAGGGTATGTTGATGAATCATAGTAACTAACGAAGAGCTTCCCCGTATCCTCGTCAAAGTCAACACCTGTGAGATAGGTTGGATAATTGTAATTGGTATAACTTGAGCAAGACCATTGTGTCTTTGCAGCATTCAACGTCCACTTTGTCAAGTAGTAGTAAGAATACGAAACAGTCCAAACGTTTCCATTTGAATCAACGGTTGCATCGTACCAATAACTCGAAACGGAGGATGTGCAACTGGACGTGGAAATAGTTGCAGTACCAAGGTATGCTCCTGTTGTAGCATTGAATCGTTGAATTGATGGGGCGGTGTACATCGATGTGCTGGTGTATCGGGTCGAGTGGATCTCATCATCAGAGACCTTGACCACGATTCCTCGGTAATTCCAAGCAGCTGATGAAGAGACGGAGAGGTCGGTAAACTGCTTTGAGATGCTGTTGTATCCTTGATCTCCGAGTGCAACGAATTGGCCTGTGGAATTGAGTGTGGCAGAACTTGTGCTTGAAAGATCATTTGAACTTCTGAACGTTACAGCATTGCTTGTAGGGTTTCCTCGTAGTGAAATCTCATCGTTTGCAGTTTCAAGATTGGTTCGTGCTCCATAAGGGAATCCGTTCGGCCCACCAGACCATTGCCCACTTCCAGCGCCGCCGAAATCTTTGTTGTCGGTCATGTTCGTCCACGTAGTTGTACTCGCTTCACCGAGGAAGTTGAATTGAGCAGATGTGACCTCCGCTCCGTATGGGAATGTGATAACTCCAGCAGATCCATTTCCTTGACCGTTGAATGTGTGTTGATAGGATGTAGTGCCCCCTTTGAATTGGGTCTCAGTCGTTGCTGAAGAAGCCAAAGGTGCCATTACGGAGAGAGTAAAAAGGAGAGTTAAAAATAGTGCTTTTCGCATAGTGCAGACATCCCTTATAACAAACTATTATGATTTACCATATCAACACATCGGCGACAGGGCACCTGAACAATTCTCCGCAATGGTCATGAATCCTTCCACTCTTCGCCAAACAAGAGGGAAGACGATGGCAGGATTATTTTCACAATGGTGGGCGGCTCAACATGGACGACAATACTTGATTTTAGCAACTGCATTCGGCGCATTAACAGTTCTTTTCTTAGCAGGAGTGAGTCAATTGCTCTTCCTGCAAGAAATAGATCCCTTCTCCGAATATACAGGTCTGGCAATCGGCATTCTTGTGCTATCAGCGCTTGGCCTCGTTGTCATTACTCCAGAATTCTTGGTTTTCAAAGGTCATGCAAGCACACTTGACGAATTGTATGAGATTCAAAGTACTGCAGAATTGAAGCGACGACGTTCGGAAGGAGAACGCTCAGCAACCGTGCTCGGAGCAGGACATGAACAACGCTGGAACGCATTCCTTCAAGAACGAGGCCTTCGACGCTGAGACAGGTGGAACGTTTGGAAGAGACCAGTTCGGTACAACTTCTTATTCGAGAAGTTCTGCTTGCTGGTGGCATGATTGTCATTCTCATCTTCGCTCTTTATGCACATACAGGCTCAATGCCGCCTCTTGTTGTTGTTGAATCCTCCAGCATGATTCATGCTGAAGAGGGCGAAGTTGGGAGCATCGATGCAGGGGATTTAGTTCTCGTCCATGATACATCGATTGATTCCTTGGTGACGTTTGCAGAAGCAACAGACAAATCGCATCGCAATTATGGATATGAATCGCATGGTATGGAAGGTGACGTGGTCATTTACAAGAAAAATGGAGAAGCGACAACGCCGATTATTCACCGAGCCATTCTACGTGTGATCCCAAATGAAGCGGTCCAAGCAGTCAATGAGAGTGAATGTTCAAATGGGGCTTCCTATGATTCAGAATGGATTGTTGACGGACAACCTGGGGCTTGCGTCTCCACGTGGGACGTTCCTGGAACAAACGTGAGTAACGTTACCTCGATCACTCTTGCATTTGATGGCGTTCAATCCGGCTACTACGACTGCGACAGGATGGTTCATGCTGGAGTAGAAGAATATCTCATGATTTACGAATGGGTCCCATCACATTCGGGCTTGTTGACCCTTGGTGATGCAAACCGATGTTCAGTCGATCAAGGTGCTGCAGCAGTAAATGGATCTTCAGGTCTGAGAACGAACGATGGATCAACGCTTGGGCCTGTCCGAGAATCGTGGATTGTTGGCAGAGCTGGTGGAGAAATTCCATGGCTTGGTTCAGTTAAATTGATGGTCAGTGGAACGGGTCCAGGATTGGATCATGTCCCATCCTCGTCCTTGCTCTACCTCTTCCTATGCATTGGAGGCATACTACTGATGCCAATCATCATCGAACCGATTGTCCGTAAGTTGTTCATGTCTTCACCAGAATACGTTCAAGCGAAACAAGAACAAGGATTACTTATCGCTCTTGGAATATCTGAAGAGGAATAATCATTCTTCGCTGTCACTCGTTTGCTTCTCTGATGACAAATGTCGTTCTGCTGAGTGAATACTCAACTTTGTTAAGAGCAGGAGTTCTTGAGCATAGTCAAGATTTGATTGTTCAAGATAGCGTTCAACACTGGCCTTTGAACGACGAATTGTTGCGAGACGTTGTTCAGAACTTTTTGGTCGTGTTTCTTCCCCGCGTTGTTCCATAAGCCATTCCTCAAGGAGTGCTTGTCCCCATTCGGGTGCTCTGAAACGTGCTGACAACGTGATTTCAGCATGACGATGGCGAAACCGAACGCTTGAATCTCTTGTTCTCGAGGCTTGAATAGAACCAGGATTCCATTGATCGAATGGTATGTGAAGATGATTTTTACATTGCAGATGATTTGTTTGATCGATTGTTCCATCAATAATGAGTGCTCCACGTTGCAATCGAACAAAGGCTTGGACGATATCGTCTTCAATTAGCCATTCAGCAATCTGAATTGCTTGTTGACCCCACTTGTCATTCGTCCATGTTTCAATGGCGTTACGGTGGAGCATACCACGACCTTGTGGCACCCATTCATGAACCTTCACATTCAAGAGAAGGTGCATTGATTGAAATGGAGGCAGGGGTTGGCAAGACTGATGGCAGCGTCATGGGGTGCGGTTAATTTCGATTGGCGCATCATCCCATTGCTCATTTTTGCTTGGTATCTTCTCCTGAAAAAATGGGAGCGGGATGGGAAACTCGACGAATGGAATGCAACCAGAGTGTTTGGGTTTGTACTGATGGTTCGAACGAAGCGAGGTCTTGATTTACTCGAAAAGGTTGCTAAACCAAGAAAATTCTGGCGTTTCTATGGAGAGGTTTCTCTTTGGGTTTGTAATCTTGCAATGCTCGCCGTGGCACTTGTTGTCATAATGGCGTTCATTACTTCTATCTTCAACCCAATCGATACCCCCCCGCCATCTGCAAGTGAATTAGTTGCCATACCAGGATTGAATCCAATGATCCCTCTTTGGTGGGGATTGATCGGTTTCATCGTTGCACTTGTCATTCACGAATTTGGACACGGCCTCCTCGCCCGAGGCCATGGAATGAGGATTCGTTCGTTTGGTTTGTTGCAACTTGGCCCACTTCCACTCGGAGCATTTGCAGAACCACAAGCTGAAGAATTGTTCAAGGCTCCACGAAAAGAGCGACAACGGATGTTTGCTGCAGGACCTGCAACCAATCTGTTTGCAGCTTTTGCAATCCTTCTTCTTCTTGGTGGACTCGCAGCTCAATTTTCAACCAATGATGAAACAATACACGTTCGAGGCATCATCAAGGATCAACCAGCAGATATTGCAGGAATGGAGCCTTGGGACATCATCACCACGATCAATGGTAGTGAAGTCGTAGGCCTTGATGGATTTAGAACGCTCATGGACGAGCACAAAGCAGGGGAGAACATCACGCTTGGTGTTCTTCACAATAACGGCATGGCCGAGAACCTAACAATTACGTTAGGTGATAAATACGAACATTATCTCTCTGAAGGGTTTGCAAAGTCCGATTTAGAACTTCTTGAAATTGATCCTGGTGATGCGTTCTTAGGTGTAGAAGGAATGGCCCAGAACACTGCAGGAATCGATCGAATTGCAGGCCCACTTTCTCCGAATCAAGATTATACACTGCTTCAACGAACTCTTCTAACACCAATCCATGTCATTCAGGTCATGATTTTGCCGTTTGAATCTCAAGGTGTAGCAATGGCGCCTGCAGAAGAGGCTATGCTTGAAACAGATGATGGATGGATAAGCAGCCTGCTTGGAAAGGAAGGACTTCTGTTCATGGTCAATCTCTTATTCTGGGTCATGTGGGTCAACATTCTTCTTGGATTTACGAACCTCATCCCAATGGTTCCATTCGATGGAGGACACATGTTCAAGGATATGGTTCACGCTGGATTAACTCGCTTTAGGGCAGTAGGGCGAAAACTCAAATTATGGAATTTCCATCCGATGTGGATTGATCACTGGTCAAGAAAAGCAAGCAGTATCTCTTCATTACTGATTTTGTTTGCGCTGTTGTTTACAATTTTCATTCCATACTTCTAGAATGGAACTCAGGCCGTTCGCCTACGTAGGAGTTCTTCAATAACCGAGGGTTTGGTTATTTGCGGTTGTTCGAACTCAATTCGGCCTTGGAGGAAACCAAGAGAGGGGGAGGATGCATCTTGTTGACAAACAATTTCAATGAATTCATTGAGCGGCATCCCCTGTTCCCAATCGATGAATGCACGTCCATTCCTTGTTCGTGGCAACGATGGTATTCGTCGAGCAAGTACGCCTAAGTTTCCACGAAGAGTTGAAGTTTCAACACGGAAAATTCTCCATGAATCACCGCGAACGCCTTTCAATCGATGAGCATAGAGTGGCATAAGACCGCAACGATCGCCTTCATACACCAATGCGTTGTATTGATCGAGTGTCCTACCACTGAGATACAATTTCCTCGGCTTTGTTGTTTTGACTTCTATTGGAAAACATATATCGCCACGAAGGACAAGAAGATCGCCACTCCCTTCAATACCTGAACCAGCAGCTCGAACAACCAAAAAGGGCCGCTTTAGAACCATCCTCATACGTTCTTTTTCTTCAACAGAGCATGACCGAATTACTGCCTCGACTCCAGCAGGAATCCCTGCCAAAACGTGTCGTAATTCCCGCTCATATTGGCTTGACATAGTTCTACATCAATGTCAGCCGCCTTTATTGACTTCGGTCATTTTACGACAAATGTAGAGTGATTGTTGTTTTTACTTTCCATCGGATAATTAAAGGACATTGATAGGAACAACAACATGTGCAGAAGGTTGTTGTGAGGACTGAAAACTTTCAGTTAGCATATCGCGTGATGCATCTTCTACGGGAACGAAAGATCGATGTTGAGCAACGCTCAATCGATGACCCTCTTCCACATCGAGACTCAATTTGGATTGGAACTCCCCAAGAAGTTGCATACCGTCAGCATGAAGGTCGACCGATTGCGGCTCAACTTGAATCGATCGATGAAATGATTGAAGAAGCCATTTTTGCTTTACGTAGTCCAAAACAAACACATCGTCTCATCATCGGCCTCGATACAGGACCAAGACCTGGTTTGGCATGGCTAGCTGATGGGGTTTTAATCGATACAATTCAAACAGAATCAATTGAAGAATGTCTTACCAGAATCGAGGCTTTACTGCAACATCAATCGTTTCAGCACCTCCTTTTCAGATTGGGCAACGGTTCACCATCTCATCGAGACCGGCTCGTAAATGCACTTCTCCTCAAGGGTTATTCTGTTGAATTGGTCAAAGAAAACAAGACTTCTCGTGGGCTTAACAGGCAGCAACATGGTGTAGCAGCAGTCCGAATTGCTACGTTATCTGGACGCCAAGTCTGGGAAATGACTGAGATTGATCCAAGCGAAGGGGAGTTGAGAGATATTCAACGTATCAGTCGGAATAAGAGCAATGGCAGAGTAACGATTCCAACAGAACTCGCTCGAAAGGTAGCCAAGGGTGAAGTGACAATTGAACAAGCCATTGAGCAAATCATCTAATTCGAACACGATATCGTTCACGCCCATTGGCATAAAGAACAATACTTCCAGTTGAAGAAACTGCGATTGAAACTCCGTCTGAGAGTTGAGAGATCGCTCGAGCGGCAAGGTGGCGACCACCTTCTCCTGATTTTGGAGAAAGGCCTGCAGGAACCTGAATGTACCGACCTGCATCACTTGCGATGCCTTCTCGATTGAATAAAATCGCTCCATCAAGCCAAGCAAATTCAGCCATTGTTTCATGATTCTCTCGATTTCGAACATCTCTTTTTGAGACACTGTGTCCCTTAAATGGATTCAAAACCATCGAAGTAGAATGGCCTCGCATCTTCTGAATGTTCCCAATTGCAAATAAGGCTCCAACAGCAGAACCTTCTCGGCCTCGTGTTCCAACTGCACGTGATAGTTCGATCATACGCATCAATACGTCCAATTCAATGGCTTGTTCCTCAGCGATAGAGGCGAGTCTTCCTGCCCCCAACATGGCTGAATCAACAACAAGAACACCATCGATTGGTTCTGCCATTACAATAAGTAATCGTCCACCCTTTGCAACCCATCGTTCACCCATCCCTTGTAAGACCAAATCATACAACTCGTTGAGAACAGAGAGACCTTTTGAGGACAGCCCTTCTTCCAAAACCTGTGCATCAATTTGATGCTCTATCAAAGCATCTCTTACACGATTCAGGCTCGTCATAACACGTAAAGGCACATTCTTTGGAAGAACTGGGACGATGGATCGGACTTTCCGGCTGTCATTTGAAACCATTAATACGGCATCAAATGCAAATTTGCTTGATTCTAAAGCAACGCTAACCATGCGAGGTAGGTCGCTCATCGCTTCATCCTCATTGGTTTGTCGTGTCAATACCCGGGAGGAGGTCGTTGATTTCTCTGTAAACGGTTCTCATGTTTGAGATAAAGTTCTTCTCTTTCACGACAACTGTAAACATTTTAATTCCAGGATCTTCTTCAGCATCAAGGATTCCAAGAACTGTTTCGAGTGTTAAACGAGCTCCTTCTCGATGAGGGTATGCGAAGACACCCATGCTGATTGGTGGAGTAACGATTGTTTCAACTCCGTCGAGTTCATCCAATGTTTTGAACAGATTCTCATAGGTCACTGGGAGGAGGTCTCGACGTGTTTCATCTTGATTTGGTCGGCGGCAATCTGGGCCAACAACGTGAATGATATGCTTGAATCGGTCTGCTAGAGCGTATGGTTCGGTGACAACATTTTGTGTAACAGCACAGGGAGGAGCATTGATCTTTCTCATTTCCAAGCAAATATTACGTGTTGCTTGAGTCAACTCTTCTCCTGCTTTTTGGTGGACCATGTAGTCGATTCCTTCACGACCAGAAAGTCTGTTATTCGCAGGAGTGATAAGGACATCACCTTCGTGATTCCAGACGTCGCCGCCGACGACTCTGAGAGTCCCCCATTTACAAGTACGAGACATGTATAACTCTGCCATCAATATCACCAGAGGGGGCCACCCTTCATATCCTTTCAGTGCTTTTTTGATGAAAACAAGAGATTTTGATGGAAAATGAATCTCTCATGGAAGCATAAGTGCTAAACTAGAATTCGAGTTAGAATGTTCATGGGAGGCGTAAGAACAAGTGTTGTTCTGGCCTTTTTGATGCTTGGAACGCTCTTTTCCTCCTTCATTTCCCCACTTCAATCTGATACGAATACATCAGAATACATGGCTGAGAATCTCTTTCAAGGGTTCACAATCGATGATGATTGGCTCGATTTAGAAGAACAACCTATCGCAGTACCAAATGGGTTTGACCCTCTTACACTGTATGACTACAGCGACGTAGGGGTGTTGATCAATAACAAATCAGAATCAAGCAAAACCATTGGATGGGCCTTTGTTGAAGCCCGTAATATTAGTCTCGAACGTGTGTTCATATTCGACGCGGATGGAACACCAACCGGCGAAACTATCAATCGAAATCAATTCAATGAGTTCTTCGCATACCCATTCCTTGACATGTTGGTTAATCGAAGCAATGTTTCAGATATGAATTACCTTGTCTCAAACAAAGGAATACCTCTGAAAGTAAGTGGTGGAAACGATAAAGCATCCTTCGACCAAGAGTTCTCTCTTCTTGGAGGATCATACAACAGTAGTATTGCAGGAGATTACTGGGAGACGCATAATTATGGCCCATTGGCTGGTGGTGAGTTCGAATCCTTTTCCAGACAAAAGCATGGTTTCTATCTTGTAACCAGACTCACAGGGTATACCGTTGATACCGCATTACAACTCATCGAAAAGGCCAACAACAGCCTAGGTCAACGCGGTACGACTGTGCTTGATTTGGCAACAAATCGGAATGGCTCAGGATACAAATTTTGGAATGATGATCTTTACACTGCGAATACAACACTCACAGAGACATACAATCAGACGGTCATCTTTGATGAAGAAACAGGCTTCGTGACAAACATTAGCAATGTTATGGGTTATGCTTCATGGGGTTCAAATGATGGGGATTGGGCATCAAGTTTGGCGAAGAATTCTGGTTTTGATACTGAGAGTTCGTCTTGGTCGAGTGGCGTAAAGCACTGGAATGCCACCAGCCCGTCCCTTTCAGCAGGCGATACGTTCGCTTGGTCTTATCAAACCCAAACCAAAAAGGGAGGAAATGGAGCAATTGAAGCAGCGATGTCTGCAACCTGTTCTGAAGAGTCTGGAAATGGGACTCAGGGTATTTATTCTGAATTCTTTGATAATGAAGGTGTGAGCTTCAATACAGGATCAATGCCATCGCTTATCGATCGTGTTCCAGATCATGTTCGTCTTGAATCGTCGTTGCAATACAACTCAATGTATGCTGCTTATCCAGGGTTAGATGACCGTTTCAAAAACAACTGGGGTGCTCGATTCAGCGGCCTTATCGACATACCAGAGACTGGAAATTGGACCTTTTTCCTCACGAGCGATGATGGTTCAGAATTCTGGATTGATGGAGTGAGCATGGTCACAAACTATGGCTCACATGGTATGCGTGAATTATCTGGATTCCGAAATCTATCTGCTGGATTGCACGACTTCCGTGCTGAATTCTTCCAAGGCGGGGGGCCTCACGGATTGAAACTCTCTTGGTCTGGACCAAACCAAAGCAAGGTACTCGTTCCTTCCACTGCATTCTTTGTAGCCAATGCAACCCCTCCATCCCCATCGACGCTTCTTCATGCTTGGAATTTTGATGAAGGCACTGGAATGGAAACAAACGACTCAGTGGATGTGAATGCTTCCCTTACATTACACAATATGAATTCATCAAATTGGCGTAATTGTCCGGATGGAGGGTGCTTATGGTTCGATGGAGTCGATGATTACGTCGAGGTTGATGTTGATGATTGGGTGGGAAATTTCACAGTCAGTCAATGGGTTTGGGCGAATTCCACAACCCTTCCTGATTATGCTTCAGTCTTTGCAGTTTCAGATGATGCAGGATCAAACACTTCGTTTCAACACGCCGTATTCAGTGGTGAGTGGCGGTTACACAACAACCAAACTCACGCCTTTGGAGACATAGAGGCGCAACAATGGATGCATCTTGTTACCGTGTTTGAAAGCGGAAATGTTCGGCAATACTTGGATGGTGTTCTAGCCAGAACTACTGCCTTTCCTTCTGGCTCACTCAACAACATCGACTTGTACAAACTTGGTGTAAATCGTGCTCAATCTACGTTTTTCGAAGGGATGATCGATAAGGTCATGGTATGGGAAAGCGCCCTCACAGACGGAGATGTAACACGGCTTCACCGTGACATTTACAAGGACTGTTCTGCCTATTCAGGCTCTGGTACATCAGCCGCTTCTCTTGAGCAATACCTACTGGTTCCAAACGAGGTCAGCGACCATGCTTGGATAGCCTCGATTTCAGGTTCACGTTCTGGAGACGTCTATGGTTCATTTTCAATTATTGTAGAAGCGATTGATCAGAGTGGAAATATACTTTCAACCAACACCTCTTCTTCAAAGCCATTTGAATCGAATTGGGGCGATGCAGCGCTTCGTTTCCGTCCAGATCCAAATGCTACAGCGTTTCGAATACGAATTCCTATCGATGTTGTTGCGACATCAACAAGCGGTTCTGTCTTCCTTGACAGCCTAAGTTTCAGAGCCATTCGCCCACATATGACATGGATTGATGGTTCAATCGCTGAAACGGCAGTCTCGACTGGAGGTCGTTCATTCACAATTGATACAACGTATGGACAATCGCTGGTGGCGGATTTACTTGAGGACGGGGTCAGTGGTGTCAAAGGGTACGTGTATGAGCCATATCTTACAGCCGTTGGACAGCCAAGCGTTTTGTTCGGCATGTATTCTCAAGGATTCAGTTTTGCAGAAGCAAATGCAGCAGCTAACACCTACATTTCGTGGATGGGTGTAACTGTAGGTGATCCAAAAATGGCACCTTACATCGATACAATTCATGACATTCATCTCCTAGATGCTCGATTACAAGACAATCTTTCAATTGGCCAAACCGGATTTATTGAAGTCGGTCTCGAGAATTTAGGAATGGCGAGCGCAGAAGGTGATCTTGAAATTATCAACGTACAAGGTTCTGTACTCATGACTTCCCAGTCTATTTCTTTGCCTGCCGGTGATCTTAGCGGATCAAGGACATCGGTCATTATTCCAGTCACACCAACTCAATCGGGATGGCTCGATGTCCGTATTCGGTACACACATGACAACACTTCTTCCTTTGAACGCGATACTGAGAACAACTTCATCATGATCAGGTTCTGGGTTAATGCTGCTCCTTCCATTGATTCAGTCTACTGTGACCAACCAGAATATGCTCGAGGAGATTCATTCCTGTGTACGGTCCTTGCTTCTGATGATGAAAAGGTCGAATCGGTCACAATGGGTTGGACGGTTCTTTGTTCGACATGTGTATTGAACAACACGACATGGATGCAAGGTCCAATGGGAACGACTGACAATGGTTCAACGTGGGAAGCAATGATCACATTACCGATTAACATCTCAACGGGTGGGCTGGCATTGCATGTCATTGCAGTTGACAAACTTGGGATGCAAGATGAGGAAACGACAACAAATGTATCACAGGTTCTTGACGCAGCATCAGCATGGTTTGGCCCACACGCATCCTCAGCTGATTCATCATGGCTTGGCGTCACACCTCTTCCAAGTACATCGCCTAACGGAATTCTGCGTGGCGTAAACAACACGATTACTGGTTGTGTCTTAGATGTTGATCATAATACAAACACCGAGCAACCGCAATTCCTTGTCGAACGAGGCACCCTTGGTGAACTAACGTATGTGGAGAAACCAGATTCAAATCATCATTGTTATCAAGCGACCTTTTTCTTGGAGAATGGAAGTTCTTTGATGTCCATTTCGATGGAAATGCGAACCAATACTGGTAGTCTCGTTATGCAGAGAACAATAAAAGTCGAGGACATACATCCTACAATCAATATACAATTTGTAAATTCAAACAATACTGAACTCGATCGAATTATCGATAATGATGATGAATTCATCGTCGTGCGTGTTGAGGATGTTGATGACACCCTTGGCACATACTTAGGGGATATTGAACTCTCTTGGCCTGGATTTGGAAGCATTACTCTACCAATAGAAGGACAAGTCGGTGGCGCTGAAGTGACCATCAAACTCAATCCTCCTCCTGAATCCCTCGAATCTGGTGACGTCATATTCGATATCACGATTCAAGATTCAAACGGAGCAACATCGGCATCAAGCGCATCATTACCGTTATTCCTTAATGCTCCAGTGATATTGGAAATGGTACCGTGTACGGTTGATGGACAAATTAGTGAACTTATGTTTGGCCATACTGCAGTCCTTGCTGCGAAAATCATAAGCAATCGTCCAATGGAAACGATCGACCTTTCCTTGCGTCAACTTGGTTGGACGGTTTCAGCACCGCCAATCGAAGCACCAACATGGAGTTCAAGTTCAAACGATTGTATGGAATCACTCAACGATGAGAATACTTACTGGTTTAGACTCCAACTCGATGGCTCGTTTGCTTCAGAGACTGGTTCGATTCAATTGGTAACAAAAACAATTGATGGATATCTTGCAACCAGTCAGATTCCAATGCTGTTCCGTCATGCACCTCCTATTCTCAATGGTACAGCCCCGCAATCGGTACAAGCGGGTACAGATCTGGTCTTCCAAGTAGAAGTTACTGACCTTGACGGATTAGGTGATGTTGAATGCGGTGCTTTCGTATATTCAGGGAACGCTTCAAGCGATTTGTGGAATCGATCTTTCAATCCAATCCAAACACAGGATGAAAATGGAATGAGTACCCTTCGGTGGCCATTACCTCGTAATCTCAATGAATCAACGGATTCCATTAGAATTGATGTCAATTGCAGTGATTCAGATAATGAGTATGGTCAATGGCAAACAAGTACTCCAATCCTGATTGAACCCTATGTATGCGTTGTTAATTGTAATTCATCCACTGAAGATGATCGAAACACGAAGTCTGAAGGTTCTCAATCAATATGGATTTACATTGTTCTTCTTATTGTTACCATCGTAAGCATGACATTTATTTTACAACGAAGAAAAGAAAGTATCGAGAAATGGGCTACTGATGACTCGCTTGACGATTTTGAACAACTTACTTCAGCATCAATAGCTCAGGCAGAGGCTTCGCTTCCAGAGCTAGATGCCTCTACTCCCGCTATACCAGATGGATGGACAGAGGAAGCATTCGTCCAGTGGTTGCAAGGTGAATGTCCTGAAGAATGGACTGAATCACAATGGGACGAATTGCGTAATCAACACTCGTCCTTGCTTGCAGATCCTGAAAATACAACCGATGAGATATTATTCTAAGTCCAAGTGCAATGAATGGTTACGATGGCTATTGGATATGTACTCCTAAATGTGTCTCCTGGTGCAGAACACGATGTTTACCTGCATTTGCAGAAGTTGGAATCTGTTTCAGACGCAACCGTCCTCTTTGGTGATTATGATCTTATTGTGAAGTTAGTGGCATCAGATCTTTCCTCTATTGCAAAAGCAGTTGTTGAGGCAATTCGTCAAATCCCAGGCGTACTTGACACGAAGACGCTTGCAGGGGCTGAATTTTAGGGCATTCAGTTGCCCATTTTGTCCAAAAACAGCGTTTGGAAAGGGGTACTGAGGGCAATATGTTGAGCAGTATTGCCTTTTTTCGGCGAAAAATATAATAACTATGGGTTCTGATTAAGATTTGGAGGAAACCCCAAATGTCAGATAAGAAATATTTCGTTCTCATGGAGAACGGTAAAGACACCAGCCAAGTATTTGCTAGCAAGCAACCACGAGGAGCAGCCCTCAAAGCTGCAACACGTGGACACACGAACATCCGCCTACGAGAACGTGGCACCAAGCGCGTACACGTTTTCACTGGCTCGATCTCAATGGTCGACAAGCCAGCTGGCGGCCCCGCGTGGCTCCCAGACAAGATCAAGAAGGCTAACGTCAAGAAGCAAGGCATCGAGCACCTTTGAGGCGCTCGATCACTTCGATCTTTGACTCGTTCGACGAGTGATGCTGCCGCGTAAAGACGCTTAAACACGCAGCCAGCCGCCCAATCGATGATTCCGGTCATCGGTTGGGCCTCTTTTCTTTCTCTTTTTTATT
>OBPB01000058.1_pt1 | contig 28194 bp, 20 predicted proteins | sample 1534631 | NCBI WGS metagenome assembly OBPB01 (sample SAMEA3275471, study PRJEB22092) | marine metagenome | biome: Marine environment; feature: Belgian marine environment, sample taken at 3 meters depth; material: Sterile flask | collected 2014-06-24T18:06:27+00 | depth 3 m
GATGGATCACTTGCACCATCGCCATCACTGTCTTCACAGCCATTGCGGTCTCTGTAAGAAGTACCGTAATTATACGGGCAGAAGTCGCCTGTAATCAAATCGCTTTCATTATCGCCATAGCCATCGTCATCATAATCCTTGTATTGACGTGGATTGAATGGGAATTTATCTCCAGCACTTGGTTCAATATTTCCTGCAAGTCCAAAGATTGCATCGCAGCAATCTGGACCGTAGTTGTCCCCTACACCATCACCATCACTGTCTTGGACTTGCTTCCAATTTTGTTGATAGCGGTCGCCATAAACCCAAGATCCGTCATTGTTTGACCATCCATCTTCATCATAATCAGGACAACCATATCGATCATGAATTGAACGGCCAGTGTTAGCAGGGCAGGCATCTATGCTGTCTGCAAAGCCGTCATTATCGAAATCTACACAGCCTTGCGTGAAGTATTCTGAAGGACCATTATCACTAGGACATTCATCTGACAATGGGCCGTTTGGATTATCACCAAATCCATCTGAATCGTTATCCACCCATTGGTCTCCAGTGTGTGGTAGAGCATCGAGTGAATCGAAAATCATATCTCTATCAGAATCCAGATAGAGACGAAGCATGTCAACATCCTCGTCAAGAGTATCGAAGTATGAGAGAACAATTGTCCCATTTGAATCGACTAAGGAAGAGAAGTTTTCGTTCGTATAGACGTTTTTCATTTCATGTGTTGACCATCCAATCACGTCGTTCTTGATGGAGAGGGTGTTGTTTACTGGATTCATGGTATTGATACGTAGTGTTTCAGTACCAGGTGTAGATGTAAACAGTATGAGACCTGAGTCGGTTGAAACCAAATCCCAACTTCCGTTGGCACTCGCAACAAGATTGTTCATTGGATTGTCAACTGAATACATCCATGAGTTATTTCCACCATCAAGGATCGATTGACGCTCATAGAGAGGATGTTCAAGGCCTCGAAGTGCAATATACAACGAATCTCCATGGCTAGTGCATGAAAGGTCTGGTGAACCATTCAATTGGCTGAGATGCCCAGGTCCAATCTCTGACTGAGTAACGTTTCTCCAGGCCATGGAAGAGTTGTTGCGCTCGTGTACTCTGAAGAAATGGTTCGAATCTACTGAAGCCACAATAAGATCACCATCTGGAGCAGCGCACATTGAAATCTCAGAATCTCCATCTGTGAAGTCAACAAGAGTTTCTGAAGAGCCTGTGTTAATATTGACAACTTGCAGTTCAAATACGTCACTGTTGTTGACTGTTGTTGCGAGCATTGAGGCGCCATTCCAGAGTTGTGTTGTCGCCACATCTCTTCCGACTGCAAAGCCAGAAGCAACGATGGTCGAGGTTTGGAATCCTGATTGTGTCTTAACGATGTGTTGGATTCGGTCAAGTTCTGAATCTCTGGTAAGAATGTGCATGTCTGAGCCTTCAAACCACAGCGACGGAGATGTGGTGAGATTTGCGGTACCGAGTTCATCGCCCGACCATCCATCTGGCTTCGAGGAGTCTTCTGTACTGTAGTATAATTTTGAAATCGTAGCGTGGGAATAAACCACGTGTAAGTCGCCATTTGCATCAACTGCAGAAGCTGGATTCGTTCCAAATTCGCTCAACGTGCGTATGTCTTGATGAAGAGCAGTCCAAGCGGTTGATGTTCTGAACAAGAAACCAGAGAGATCGCTTATTTGTGAATTTATGAGTTCACCTTCTAACCCAGTGTCGTAGTACAGCAGGTATGGCTTTCCAGATGCTGATGATTCAAACTGAATACTGCTGATGTGAGATTCTACCATGTGCTCGGAAACCCAAGAACCACCGGGGGAGCCATCTCCAACGTGCTCGAGGTGAATCAACACTTGTTCTCCGTTCGCTTGATTTTGGTCGAGAGCAAAGACCATCGCCGTCTCTCCACGATCGGCAGTTGCGAGTCGTAATTCACTCATCTCGCCATCGAAAGAGAAGGTGCTTGTATCGAAATCTTGTTTGGAAACAACAACGACATCGACTCCGTAATTGGTACCTCTCGACTGGTTCCTCACCGTGTAAAGTAATTCGATTGCACCATCTGCATTCGAATCGAAATTACCAACTGTAATCAATCCAAGATGTTGGGATTGCCCTCCGGTTTGAATAACCTCAGATGTGCTTTGGAGACCACTTGCAGAACCGAGGTATAATTCGAGGAGGCCCGATGGAGTGAATCCAGAACTTGAGCCAATCATCGTATCCATGTATCCATCATCGTTGATATCGCCCACGCTTTCAAACATCCACCCAAGACGTTGATTCATACTTCCTTCACTGGTCCAATTTGCTGTTGAAGTGAAGTTCTCCATTGGAGTACCATGGAAAAGGTGAACCTTCCCCGATAGAAGAGCACCGCCGAGTGGAGCAAGTTCTTGAAGGATCAATTCATCCATTCCATCGTTGTTAATATCATCAATGATTTCAACCACTGTACCAAACATTCTTCCTTGGGATAACACCTGAATTTCATTGTTTGGAGTTGAAGAGAATCCTGATGCAGACCCGTAAAACACTTCGATTGCTGAATAACCTGTAGGAGAGGACTCTGAGCCCGTATTCGAGACGACAAAGTCACCATATCCATCGCCATTCAAATCGCCACCGCTTGACATTGAGCGGCCGAAATAAGCTCCGTCTGTCGATTCTGTAATGTTAAATTCCCAAACAAATCCAGATGGGGTTCCAGCGAAAACAGAAAGTCGGCCATTTGATTCTACACCATCAGTCCAATCTGATTGAAGTGCGACGAGATCGGAGTGTGAATTGCCATACATGCTATCGATAACAGAAAGCGACGCCCCGAGCATTTCTTCATGGTCGGCAGAAGCATTCCAAATCAAATCATAATCGGTCTGAGATTCTGCACTCCATTCATACATTGCGATACGGCCGTGATTTGATTCTCCAGTGCGAGAAGTGTTGTCAAATCCAGAGGAGCCGATGACGAGTTGTGAATTACCGTTCGCTTTGAAATCTCCAACTGCAATATCACTTCCGAAATGTTCTGCGTTTTGGGCGCCAGCCATCACATGAGCATTGCTTGTGTCCAAGCCTGTTGCGCTTCCAAAGACGGTTACAACACGTCCGTTTGAGGTCAATCCATTGCTTGAAGCGCTCGGTTGAGCCATGATGATATCATCAAATCCGTCAGCGTTTATGTCTGCGGAAAGGATTGTCCCTTCTTCAACATCAGGATAGAGTTCGTAGACTGAACTAGGTGTTGTTGAAATACGACCTGTAGATTGATCTTCAAGACTCTTGAAGATAGAGAGTTCTGTAATTCCATTTGAAAATGTGGTTGTGGCGACTTGTGCTAAATCATTACCATCAAGGTCGAGACCGAGGGCAGTGTGGATATCAGCACCTCTTGCAAGAATCTGAGTTGTCACTTCTGAATCGTCGATCTGTAATCGTACCGCTTCTTGAGATCGAGTATAGGCGATATTAACGACACCAGTTGAATCAATCTTCAGTTCAAGTTCAGAACCAACTGGTCCAGAATCAAGGATACTGTGATACCAGCGCATTCCACTATTGTTTACTTGCCATAATACACCTGTTGCATTTCGCACTACTGCAAACTCTTGGCCTTCTGGAGTAAGTGCTAAATCGATTGAAACAGGTTCAATTCCTTCAACAATTGTTCTTTTCAGCCATATGTCAGATACCGTGTAAATTTGACCTTTAAACGCCAATCGAGCCATTTTCAAATCATCGCCATCAGCATACACTGAACGAGGGCGTTCTGATTCATCTACTGCAATAGAACATCCAATGAGTCCGGATGAGGTCGAGACCGTATCGATGAGAGAACTGGTAAATTCTCCGCTTGAATTTCTTTTACCCATGAATACAGAACCAGTTGAATCCATCCAGCACAGGTATACAGTGCCATCTTCTGCGAGATACATATCTGGTTCACTGAGATTCGTAGAAGCATTATCATGCAACAATTCTGCCATCCAGTTATCAATTGAGGAATCTTGACGGACAACAAGATTTGACATTCCTTCAATATCGAGGTTTTGCCCTGCAAGATCATGACCAAAAGACATCGTGTTAGGAAGTGTACCTAAAGGCTTGATTGAGTCTTCCAATGCAACGGTTTGGGGATTGAATTCACCACCCATTGGAGCGAAAAGTTGCACCATCATGAGTACTGTCAAAAGGGTCGCAAGGACTCCTTTCCCAGACGTCGGACCCCTGCGCATAAAGTGCTTAGAATGCTCAACGTTCTAAACCATTGTCCGAAGTTGATTCTTAGAGACGCTAAAATCACTTCACCCATCAGGTCAAGAACTAGGATGAAATGGAGGTTTTATGACAGACGTTCTTATTGTTGGAAACGGCAATCAGCCCTCTCATTCTGTCTTGGAATATTTTGTTGCGGCATCTCCTGTAATTATTGCCCTCGATGGAGCTGCCATGATGCTCCAAAAACGACAGATTAGTCCAGATGTAATCATCGGTGATATGGACGGCTTGACATCGGAACAGCTTGATGCATTTCACTCACAAGGTGTCCAAATTGTCAAGGACTCAACGCAGGACACAAGTGATATCTCGAAAGGACTCACATGGAGTCAGAAACAATACCCTGGGGAACATATTGATGTCATTGGAGTCGATGGAGGACGGTTGGATCATCGACTTGCAGCTTTTTCTGCACTTTTTGAGTGTCAAAGCGAGGCCCATATTCACATCGATGAGTGGTTGGTTGTACGCGTTACAACCACGCCGGTTCAATACACCACAACAACATCAAGGAACATCAGTTTGATTCCCTTTGGTGAAGTTTCTGGTGTAACGTTAGCGGGTTGTAAATACCCACTTGAAAATGAGCAACTCACATCAGGAACGAGAGGGATACACAACGAAACTCTTGGCGATCAAATTACTGTATCATGTCAGCAAGGCGACCTCTTACTCTTGATCAGAGTTTGAAGGTGGAAGAAAATTACGCAGCATTTCACTGTACTCTTCCTTCTCATCCCATGTTTGTGAACGCTGATCTACACGAGCCTTTTCACGAGTCATTTCCAATCCACCCCAGTCCTCGATAAGACCAAGTTTTAATGCAGCCTTTGGAGTATATCCTGGAAGGAAATTTCGCCACAGGAACGGAATACGGCCAGGCGTAACAGTATTGACTGCTCGAACAATCGAGGTATTACATGTCTTGAAGAGGGTATGGTAAAACTCAGGCCGTTGTGTAAGTTGGTTGAGACGATGAGACATTTGAACAATCATTTGTCGATCTTTGTCAGGTGGAGTTACGACTCGATACATATGAACAATATTGCTTCTTCCATGCGTCCTTAGTTGCGTTACATCTCTCTCAAAACCAAGAAGGAGATACAATTCATAAGAACGCCAAAGTCCTGTCCAAGGATGGTACCTTTTGCCCTTTACTCGACGTGCTTCAAAGGAAAAAGAGAGGCATGTGCCGTCTTTAAACTCAAACGTTAGGTACGTATGTGACATGCCTCTGAACGAATGGAATTGGTCGACGACGAACCAGATGTGTTTGACTTTTTCAGAATCAACCTTTACTTCATCAGCCCATCGTTCATCGCGGTCCCTCGTGGTTCTCCAATGAAAATCTCTTACATTTCGGAATGTAATCATTGAATCTTCAAATTCAGCAGATGATATGAACTCACAATCTGATTGCCAATCTGCATTTAGGCGTGGTTGTTTTGTTCGTACACGAGTCCACCAAAGCCACAATCCATGAAGGAATATCAACCCAATAACACTTGCAACAACGATGAGGGAAATCAATAACCAGTCTTGCAAATTATCACCAGCGCTGCCAGATATTGAATGATGTATCCCACCAATCGAGGGAACCATCTGGATGCTTACGCCATAATTGACCCTCATCATCGTTCATGGTTGGAAGTCCTTCTGAGTCTGGAGTTCCGTCTGCTAAAATTTGAGGAGGAGGGCCCAATTCAGGTAAAGCAAGTAACTCATCATGCTCTTTGATTCGAACGAGTAAGACGAAGACAACAATCGCAACAATGAGTCCTAATGCAGCCATTGTATACCATCCAACTGCTTCGGTGTTGGTATCAGCGCCATAGGATTGACTCGGAAGAGCTTCTTGCTCCTCTGCTGAAAGATCGAGAGCAGGTAAACGAACAAGATTCACAGCCTCAGTACTGACAATGTTCTCTAAATTGGTGACCTTGAGGATGATAAGGTGAACGCCGGCCGGTAAACTAGAGCAATCAAAAACGGAAGAATTGGAGATGGTCCCTTTGAGTGTTGAAACCTCCCATGCCTTTTGGTAGGAAGTGAAATCTTCATCGGAATTGAGCCCTTGTAAAGCGACAAGACAAGGTCGATCTGTCGCCATTTGATCGCCGGTTAGAAGTAATTCAAATTCTGGTGCTGGTCGATTTTGAATCGATAAGTTTAGCCATGATTCCGCTGTTTGTCCAAGCTCATTTCGATAGGTTTCCTTAAGCGAATACTGGCCTGCAGGCCAGTTCGAACAATCGATGACTGTGGCATTGTCGAGAACTGTGAATGGAGCGCCAATGAACGTTTGAGTACCTATTGCACCATAGCGAGGGCCCGTTTCATCAGCAAACATTCGATTCACTTCGCAAGAGGATCCTGTTTCAAGTGTGTCAGATCCGAATAACTCGAGACCTAACATCGGTGTTTGCAATGAAGGAACCATGTCGTAAGTTGGTAATTCAAGGCCAGTGATTCGAACACCGTTCATATCAAAGAAAGCCAATTCAAGGTCATGTTTACCGCTCGCCCAGGCATCATAGGTCAGACTTGCATTTGTTTGCCCTGAAATTTCCATGGTCGTTTTCTCGACAACCTCTCGGTCATTATGGGAGGCAATGAGTCGTAATTCAATGAAGGTTGAAGGAGATGTGGAATTCAAAATAACGACGACTCGAATGGCATCGATATCCCCGTCTTGGTTAAGATCTAATGTGTCATTACGTAAGGCAACCAGAGTGATGCCTGCATCGGATAATTCGGATAATTCGCCTTCTGCAGATACTGGTAATGTCATCATCGATGCACTGAGCAGAACGAAAAGCATCAACAAACAATTACGCAGATTCTTCACCCCCTGGTGCTGGAGGAAGTGGGATTGCCAGATCTGGTAATGCGTCCATATGAGGTTCTGAAGGCATCATCGCATCGTTTGTTATGAGGAAATCGTCATCCAGTGTTTTCTCTTCTACTCGCAGTGTACGAGCAATAAGTGCTGCTGAAGCCCCAAGAATGAAGGCAATTCCTACGATGAGATAAGTCATCCACGAAGCAGCAGGGTCTTCGCCCATGATAGCGAGAGCAGCGTTCCATTCACCATATTCATTTGACCATCCATCGTCATTCGAATCCTCACATCCTTGAACATCTCGGGTCGAGGTTCCGAAGATTTCTGGGCAATCATCTCGCATAGCACCGAGAGGTACGTCTCCAAATCCGTCAGCATCGGTATCTCGCCACTGAAGGGCTTCAGTCGGGAATGAATCAGCAGGTCCGTATGGATGAGCTTCCCAACCATCTGTTGGGTCCGACCAGCCATCACCATCTGTATCTCTGCATCCAAGTCGATCAAGAATTGATGTCCCTCGTGTTGTTGGGCAAGCATCTGCTTCGTTTCCATCTTCTTGGTCCCCGAATCCATCACCATCAGTATCTCTCCATTGAGTTGGTTCGTGAATGAAGGCATCTCCTAGATTTGACCAGCCATCGCCATCGGTATCTGGACAGCCCCAACGGTCTCCACCTGAACTAGGTCCAACTGAAGTCCCTGGATGAGCAGGACAAACGTCTGCTGTTGTACCCGAAGGATTGTCACCACGACCATCCCCGTCTGAATCATGCCATTGAGTAGAATCTTCAGGCCATGCATCGGCCATTCCTCCTGGACTGGCTAGCCAGTAAGACGTAGGGTTGGACCAACCATCGCCATCTGAATCAGGGCATCCCCATCGATCGAATGTTGACTGTCCTAAGGTGGTTCTACAACCGTCTCCACGGAATGCTAAGCGCCAAGCTTGGCCGTCAAACCATTCCAAGTTGTCTCCAAATCCATCACCATCTGTATCGTACCATTGGGAAGGATCGCTCGGGAATGCATCTGCGAACCCCTCGGGGTGAGGTATCCAATCTTCTGTTGGATCCGAATATCCATCAGAATCCACATCTCGGCAACCAAGACGATCAAATCTTGAAATCCAGCCACTTTCAACTTCCTCTGCATCTGAATTCGTGCAAACATCGCCTTCGAATCCATTTAGATTGTCACCATAACCATCACCATCTGTGTCTCGATATTGGCTTGGAATCATTGGGAAATCATCGACTTGTGTTGCCCCATAGGTTTGATTATCTCCCCAACCATCAAAATCAGTATCTCTGAATTGTGTTGGATTGTCAGGGAAGTCATCGATGAGATTTGCTCCTATGGTTTGATTGTCTCCGTAACCGTCGAAGTCGCGGTCTCGCCACTGAGTTGGTTCCGCAGGGAAGGCATCTGCACCTTGACTTGTGGTCCAGTTTTCGCTTGGATCGGACCAAGCATCACCATCTGTATCAGGACAGCCATATCGGTCAGCAAAGGAAAGTCCGACAATGAACGGACAAGCATCAGGTTGTTCTACAGAAAGCAGCCATTCTCCAATACCCCAAGCAATATGTGTCTCATTCCACATAGGGTCGTCCCAATTATCTCCGAAACCGTCACCATCAGTGTCTCTCCATTGAGAGGATTCGTATGGGAACGAATCTGCTAATCCATCAGGATGTGCGTACCATGGTTCAAGTCCATCAAGACCTCCTGGGTCAGCATCTGAAAAGCCATCAGCATCGGAGTCAATGCATCCATACCGATCGTCAGTGGAATAGCCACGATTATCTGGACAATGGTCTGGTTGATTACCAAGAATGTTGTCGCCGTATCCATCAAAATCTCGGTCTCTCCACTGGGTTCCATCATTTTCAAAGGCATCTGCTCCGTTTTGAACATCCCATCCAGAATCTGTATCTGACCAACCATCACTATCACTGTCGATGCAACCCTTACGATCATTTGTTGAGGAACCAACAATCAGGTCACAGTCATCCTCAGCGTCAACAAATCCATCTTCATCGGTATCACGTGCTGTCTTATCGATGGAAGCGAGAAGAGTGTAGTCAAATCCATCATTACACCACGAGTCTTTTCCTTTGATTTTCACAAATACATTACCTGCTTGTGGCATCGTTTTCGAAAGTGTTCCCGAAGGATTGTTGTCGTCTTTAGCCATGCTTGCGACTTGAGAACCTGTTTCATCGTGCATCGAATAATCAGCTTCCCATCCATCTCCCGGGCACCACCATGCGGCATTGTTCATCGAACCTGAGAAAGCGATACTGACGATGTCGCCTTGATAGGCGTAAATTCGCCACCAATCCGTTCCATCATTCGAAGAACAACCATCAGGATCGCAAACATAACCGTTGGAAGAAACGCCATCAGTTAGAAGATTTGAGGATTGTTGAGAATCGTCAGCATTCACTGCAGGAAGCATCGAAACAAGCAGCAGGGCGAAGAGGCCGACACCTATGCAACGCCCGAGCATGTTACGCCAAGTTCGAATTCGGTTATGAATAAAGCGACGACTAGTTAAATCGCCCTAATGTATCTCGAAGTGCTGATTCAAGGTCTGAATGTTCAAAATCATATCCTGATTGTATCAATCGTTTAGGATGGACTTTTTGCCCATCCAAAATCAATCCTTTACCCATTTTCCCAAAGAGGAGTTTCATCATGAAGCCAGGGATTGGAGCAAAGGCGGGTCTTCTCAAGACACGGCCTAGTGTTTTTGCATAGACTTTCTGAGTTACTGGATTTGGAGCGGTAAGATTGTACACGCCTTCAGAATCATCTTGGTTCATGAGATGATGAATTGAGTAAATTTGATCGTCGAAGGAAATCCACGATTGCCATTGACGACCGCCTCCAACAGGACCCATTCCACCCATCTTTGCAGGGAGGAGTAATTTCTGTAACATACCTCCGGCAGCAGTCGTGACAAGACCTGTTCGCAAGATGACTGTTCGGATACCTGCGGAGCGTGCAGGCTCAGTGGATTGCTCCCATTGCTGGCAAGTTTCAGCAAGGAATCCTGAACCGATAGAACTGGTCTCATCTAATTCTTCGTCCCCTCTGTTGTCATAGAAACCAATCGCAGATGCGCTCATGAAAAGAGAAGGAGGTGATGCGAGATGTGCAATATTTTCTGCAAGATTTTTTGTCGGAATGGTACGACTGTTGAGAATCAGTTGTTTTCGTTTCTTACTCCATCGCTTGTCGCCTATTCCTGCACCAGCCAAGTGTATGATGACATCAAAATTTTCCATCGAGCCTTCCAAAACTTCACCTGTTTGATCATCCCATCGAACGATTTTATTCTTATCAGAATCAGGGTGTAGAGCAGATGTCTTTCGCAATAAGCGGTGAACATCATGTCCATCTGTCTCCAAAAAGGCTGAGAGTTGAGTGCCGATTAGACCGGTTGAACCGCTGATAAGAATGCGCTTTCGAGGTGCATCTTTGAATTTTGCTTGACGATTCATGTCAGCATTAATTCTTCGTGTACGATGTTTGAACATCTGCCTAAGGCGTGGCATGACCATTATTGGAGCGCCAATTCTGCTGAAAAAGTGAAATGGTAATTTCCAATCAACATGATCATGAATGGTCATTTCATCATCACTTACAGCAAGGAATTTGTGAGCGTGATCCCAACGTCCAAATGGCCCCTTGACCATGTTATCGCAGAATTGCTCGCCTTCAATGTAGCTGTGGTGTTCGGCAACCCAGCGCTGTGGAATTGGCCCAATTGAAATTTTGAACGAGGTCTTTGCACCGTTATGGATTCCTCCGACTTCGATAGGGCGTATACCCTCCCAACCAGGCATGATACGCCGGATTGCTCCCGGGCGGGCGTGCCACGCCCAGACGTCCTCTCTCGAAAATGGGAAATTGGCTGAGTGTTCATAAATTGGCAATTGCATCACCTCTGTTAAGAATCAGCGTACTTTTGTATATAATCCTCAGTTTTGAACTTACGTTGTGTTGATGCTGAAGTCATATAGCGTATCTTTCCGAAGACTGCTCTTTCGAACCATCCGCGATCGAATCGTCCGAAAATCCAGAAGATGCCTGTATAGGAATTTGGATCTCTTCCATCGAGTGCCCATCTGTCGTTGAGTCGAATCAGCCATTCACATGCGGTCTTCGGATCAGAGGACCATTCAAGCACCTTCTTGCCCCATAGCATTCTCAAGTAATTGTGAATAAATCCTTCAGTTCGCAGTTGCATTTGAGCTGCATTCCACAACGGGTCATGGGTTTGTCCATTTTCAAGTTCTTCGAACGTGTAAAGATACGGCCGTTCATCTTCAGAGTGTTCATTCAACGTTTGTTTGGCCCACTCAGGCAAGGTTTCGTATTTCGCGTGATTCGGGGTTTGATGACAATAAATGAAACCTAACTCTCTCCAGGTAATGATTTGGTCAAGGAATGCTTCTGCTCCTTCGTTCGCTCCCCACCAACCTTCTCTGCGGCCGTTGTGAGGTGGAGTTATTTTCATTGGATTCCATTTTTGGTGTTTCAAGACTGCATCGACAATCTCGAATGAAGAGATGTGTCCGAAATGCAACCATGGAGAAAGTCCGCTGCTTCCGTGACGTTCTGGGTGATTCCGGTCGACATGATAGTGATCAAGCCTTTGCTCGATGAATTTACTAAGTTCGACTCGTGCCTTGACAGAGCCACCTGTTGTAGAATCGATTGGAGACACCTCATGGTCAATATCGAGATAGGACAGAGCGTCTCTTCCTTCACGAGAAGCTTCAGCCACTCTCCAAATGAATTCATATGGCGTAATTGGAACGTCGACTCTTGCAAATGCTTCATCGGCAATGGATTTACCATCAGGTAAATCGTTCAATGCTTTCAGAGGTTCAGCCATTGGAGGTCTAGCCAGGAAGCCCAGTATGTTCTTGTGAAGGTAGCGTCGGAAAGAATAGGCTGTAGTGAAGGAACGTTGCGGTGTTCGTAGAGGAAGAATACCATTACTGTCGACTGCAATAACACAACATTCGCCAATTTCCATTGCTCTATTGGCAACTTCTCTCGGCATGTATGTTGGGTAGTCATCGATAACCATGGCTACTGCTCCTTTGGTAAACGAGCGCAAAAGGCCAGATGCTTGGCCGCGTTTTGTCTCGACATACGGGATGTATGTAAGAGGTGCTGATTCGAACAGCTTTCGATTATCGATCATACCTTGAAGGACGAAGGTGTGAATTCGGTCATTCGCCCAGCGATGTCCCAATGCAAGGGACTCCACCACGATAAGAGGTACATTTGTCTCGTTAGCAAGATCAATCGCATGATCTAGACCATGGTTCCATCGAGAGCGGCGTGCACTGGTCATCCAGTAAACAACGTGAGAACCTTCACGATTGATTGGTGTTGAATTTGCTACAATTCGTTCGGTGTCGATCATGCGCCAACCTCCTTAGAGAGTGAGGTTCTTGCGTCACTGAAGACAACATGATACGGTCGTTGAGATTCTTCAGAAAGGTCAACAATAGGAAGCTTCTGTCCAGAGACAGCAACTTCTGCAAACGAGCGAAGCGTGGGAGATATCCATTCTAATTGTGAAAACATCTCTTTGCTAACGAACTTAGCTTGCTGAATTTCTTCTTCCTGTATCAACAGGGTATCGCTTTCAACTGCGACTGAATAGCACAGGAATAATCCCACGTTTTCAGATGTCTTAGTAGAGCGCAGACCGATGAATCCTTCGACTACACCATCCAGGCCAGTCTCTTCCTTCAGTTCCCGTAGAACTGCATGCTCGATCGATTCATCAGGGTCAACGTATCCTTTTGGCAAGCCCCATCTTCCTTCGTAAGGGCCCCTGGCTTCTTGCACCAGAAGAACATGGTTGTTACGGACTACAGCAGCAGCCACACCAACATCAAATCCCATGCGAATCACGTAAGAAGGTAGAACACACAGTATATGAAGAACCGTTTATTGAAAACTCACAACCTCCTTTAGGCTGAGAACAGTGCTTTATACCTGAAATGCCAATCTTAAGGGTATGTCCAACCATGAAGTAGAACAATACACAGCAGTACCAGCAGATGCTAAACTTCCAACACAGTACGGAGATTTCAGAATCCGCTCTTACATCGACCCTAGAGATGGATCGGAACATGCTGCAATTTATACTGGAGACATGGACACTCAAGAGCCCCCTCTCGTGCGGGTCCATTCTGAATGCCTTACTGGCGATGCCCTCGGAAGCCTTCGCTGCGATTGTGGCCCACAACTACAGAGAGCACTAAAAAAGATCCAAGAAGAAGGAAGAGGGATTTTACTCTATCTCCGACAAGAAGGAAGAGGGATCGGCCTGTTTGCTAAAATGCAAGCATACAATCTCCAGGATAGAGGCCTTGATACACTCGATGCAAATCTTGCCCTGAACCTTCCTGCTGATGGAAGAGACTACACCATCGCAGCGAGTATTCTAAAGGACATCGGCCACGATACTATCCGTCTCATGACCAACAATCCTGACAAAGTCGCTCAACTTGAGCAACACAACATTACTGTTTTGCACAGAGTCGAGCACAAAGCTGGAATCTGCAGTCAAAACAAAGATTATCTTCGAACGAAGGGTCAAAGAATGGGGCATATTCTCTCTATACTGGAGTAATACACATGGCAGAAGTTATTTTGACAGCAGACCGCGTCACCCTAAATGAGGCAAAGAAAATGAGCAAAGATTTGATCGGAGAAACCGCACCTGAATTCATACTAATGGACGATGAGGGTAACGAATTTGATAGCCGAAGCTTGGACGGAGAATGGAGAATTCTCTTCTTCTATGCCAAAGACGGCTCCCCTACTTGCAAGCGTGGCTGTTTAACCTTCAAAGAGCAACATGATTTGTTTGCATCTGCTGGCTGTAAAGTCGTCGGTGTTGGTGAAGGAACCGTAGAATCTCACTCGAAGTTCAAGAAGAGCCTCGGCGGACTCCCGTTCCCACTCTTGTCCGATCAGGATAGGGCAGTTGCAGACCAATACCTCGTCCCAGTACATCTTGGAATGTTCCCTGCGAAATCAAGTTTCTTGATTGGACCAGATAACCGAATCAAGCACGTTTACGATTGGCTTTTCCGCCCTCGACGACACGTTGCTCGAATCCTTAAGCACCTGTCACCAGTAACTGGAGGGGACTCTTAATGTGGGAACAACTCCTCAACGAAGCTGGCCTCACTGACCGTGAAGTCCGCTCGATCATGGTTCTTGGAAACAATCCAAACATGAGAGCAAGCGAACTTGCAAAAGAACTGCAGACAACTCGTCTCGATGCATACAACAGTCTATCAAGACTACAAGAAATGGGGATTGTTACAGCAACTGCTGACAGACCAATGCTCTTCTCGAGTCTGCGAGTCGACGAAGCCCTTCAGCACATTATCGAAATGCGCCGAAGACAACTTGACAACCTCCAGGAAGGCTTTGACGAAGTTGCAAAGGGCATTACAGAAAACAGCGCATCTTTCGAGGCAAGTCGTCGTCAAAGAGACGAGCCAAGATTCGCAGTATTGAAGGAGCGAAGTCACATCTACAAGCGTCTTGAAAAGATGGCTGATGAGGCAGAAGAACGCCTCGTCCTCCTCCTGGGACGCTACGGAATTCTTCACCTCTGTCGAAGTGAAGCCCTCGACTCAATTAACACTGCAGCCCAGAAGGGTGTTGTCGTGCAAGTCATTGCACAACTCGACCGTCGAACAACCCGGTTCTTCGAAAAGTTGCACGATTCAATTGAAATCAAGCATTCAGACGATCTCGACTCTCAAGGTTTTCTCCAAGACTGTACACATGTTGTACAATTTTTGAACATTGAAGAAAATCCTGTAGGGCGCGGAAAAGAAGATGCTGCACTTGTTATCGAAAGCCAACCATTTGCTAAAGCACAAGAAAATCTCATTGACACCATATGGGAAGATGCTGTGAAGTTTGCTACTGCAGAAGCACGATTTACCAAAGGACGAATTCACGATCCTCTACGACTTACCATCGGAGAAGGTTCTTTCCTAGATTCCTTAGTCGGTGCTCTTGGAGTCAATGACCTTCCAGAACACGATACTCCATTCGATCCAGAAGCGTTCATGGCTGCTGGAAAAGAAGTCAGCCAAGCACGTCAAGAACTGACTAAAGGACGTCTTTCAAATCTGAAAATTCTTGGTATCGATCTTTCACGAATGCTTCGCCAAGTTGGAAACAGAGTTGGCCATGAACTAGCGTTCTCCCTACGCTCTATCGAAAACCACGTCGAATTCCTCGATGAAATGATGGATTGGTGGGAATATGCAGGACTAGGCCGTCTAGAGTACGGAATCGATCCTGTCTTCCACGTACAAGTCGGTCTTGACCATCCTCCAAGCGAGGATCCTGACGTATTGCCAATGTGGGAGCTAGACGATGGAATCATCGAAGGCGCGCTCATGACTCGTTTCCCACGTGACGGACAAGTTACAGTACGTCGCTTCGACGGAACTGGTGATTCTGATGACTTGTGGCGTTACCACATCATCATGAACAGTGAAGAAGAACCTGCAGAATCAACTGCGTGATTGCCTTGAATGTTAACGCGGCAACGTGTGTTGTCATCTTTGCATACATCACTCTTGCATGGCTTCGAACAGTCTCAAGCGGTAAAGTAAGCGTTATGGACGTTTTATGGGGGCTTGGTTTTGTCATTATTGCCTGGTCAAGAGCGTTGCAACTGAACTCATTCAATGCGATAACTGTACTCACATTAACTGCTGTTAGCCTCTGGGGACTACGATTAGCATTTGTCCTTCATCAACGCACGAAAAACCGTGGTGAAGATATGCGATATGTTCGCATGATGGAATCCGCAGGGAAAAATTGGTGGTGGGTAAGTTTCCTGCAAGTGTTTCTTTTGCAAGGGATCTTACTCGTCCTCGTTGCGCTCCCAATCTTGTCCCTAATCTCTGAAGGCAACACTGACAGTTCACTGTCAACAAACCAACTTATTGGAACTGCTTTGCTAATCGCAACATATTGTATTGGAATGATAATTGAGCATAGAGGGGATATCGAACTTCGAGAATTCAAGAAAACCAGCGGCCCTGGGCAGCTGAAAACTGATGGCATTTTCTCAATCACTCGCCACCCGAACCATCTGGGAGAAGCCATCATTTGGTGGTCGATTGGTGGCTTCGCTGTTTTAGTCGGAGGCATCTCCTCATCGTGGGCTTTGATTGGACCTCTCATCCTCACCCTCCTCTTGCGATTTGTGAGTGGAGTTGCAATGTCTGAAGTCGATTTGAAGGATAGGGACGGATATCAAGAGTGGGTGGAATCTACTCCAGCCATGTTCGCTAATCCAATCAAAGTCCTGTTGCGAAAAAACGCCGATTGATAAACTAAAGGAGGATTTCTTAACTATGCGCCTCGTTACTTTTGCACGTTTTATCCGCATGATAACAAAAAAAGGTCCTGCGGATTTAGATAAAATCCAGAAGATGGGATTACTCGCTGTGAAACTCACTCAGATTTTCGCTCTCCGCCCTGACTTGCTTTCTGAGGAAAAGTGTAAGCAACTCCAATCGTTGTACCAGCGAGCAAATTCAATACCTCGAGAAGACTCAATGAAACTGATTCATGATCGAGCGCCTGATGGTTTTCTAGATGCTTTTTCATCCTTTGATGAAGAACCCTTTGCAGCTGCCAGTATCGGACAGGTCCATAAAGGAGTCCTCAACGATGGAACAAATGTCGTTGTAAAGATTATCAAAGCGGACTTCGAAAAGTCATTCCGGAAGGACGTTATAAGAATGAAGCGATGGCTTCGAATGGGTCTTTTCCTCAATCCCCGATTGAGAAAGGTTGGCAACCCAGTCGGCCTTCTCCAGCACGTTGAGGATTACACATTGAAAGAACTCGATCTTCGAAACGAGATTGAAGGCGCTGAACTCTTACAACGAAAAGCGAAAGAAGTTGAACATCAATTCCCAATGCCACTCCTAGCCTTCCCTCGTGTTTGGCCTGAACTTTCGAATCAGCACATCCTCGTGATGGAACACATTGAAGCTCCTACGCTGGAAGATCGGCTCGCTGAAGGGACAATGTCTTGGGACAATCTCCTGCAACTTTTCCGAATTCACGGAGCGTTCATGTTCGGTATAGGGACCTTCCATGGAGATCTCCATCCAGGCAATGCAATGGTTGATGATAATGGCAGATTCACGTTTATTGACACGGGTGCAATATCTCACGCACCGGATAAAGTTCGTTCAGCCTTATTTGGATTCTTTTTCCATCTTGCAAAAGGCGAATTAGATCAATCCTTTGAAGCAATGCTGTTGATGGCAGACACTCCTCCAAGTGGTGCAGCCAAACAAAAATACATGGAAAGTATGCATGAAATATATACTGGATTTATTGGAAAGACTGTGAGTGAAATTTCACTCACCCAACAGATGATGAAAACGGTTCGATGTGCAGTCCTTGCTGGATGTCGGTTCGGAGAAGAAGCATTTCCAATTATCCGTTCGTTGATGTATATGGACGGGATGGTCCTTCGTGGGCAACCAAATGTAGATCTCATCACATCCATGGGCCCATATCTCGATGAGTTTGCATCGATTGTTGAATTGCCTTACTCTGAGAAGTCAAAAAACAACTCAAAGAACTGATAATTCAACCATCTGGGATTGGAATCTAAAACCAACTGTCTAGATGGTTGAAAACGCCGCTTTATAAGCCGAATCCCGGTAGATAAACCATGTCCAACAGCGATGCTCAAAACGTAATAATTGTCGGCTCAGGTCCCGGTGGTCTCGCCTCTGCTTTGCTCCTAGCACACTCAGGTGTGGACGTAACCGTCCTCGAAAAAGCAGAAGCTGTAGGCGGACGAACCAGATTGTACAAGAAAGATGGGTTCACATTCGACCGAGGCCCAACCTTCTTCCATTATCCAGAAGTCATCGAAGAGATTTTCCAAGCAATTGGTAGAGACGCTCACAAGGAACTCGGCCTGATGCCACTTGACCCAATGTACCGCTTGGTGTTTGGAGCAGGTGGTCACATCGATGCCACGAGTAACCTTGATGAAATGACAGAGCGTATTCGAGAACTCGCAGGCGACAAGAACGCTAACGGTTTCAAGAATTACGTGAAACAGAATCGAAAGAAGCTCGACTTGTCGAAGCAATGCCTTCAGACACCATGGTCGAGCCCATTGGATGTGCTCTCGAAGCGAGCCTTCCGAGTGGCTACGGTTCTCAAACCGTGGGCAAGCGTTGCTGGCGATTTAGGTAAGCACTTCGACGATGAGCGCGTTCGATTGGCAATGTCATTCCAAACCAAGTACCTCGGCATGAGTCCATTCCATGCACCGTCGCTGTTCACCATCCTCGCTTATTTAGAATACGAGCACGGGATTTTCCACGCCAAGGGCGGCCTCGGAAGCATCACAGCTCGAATGGCAGAGATTGCAGAAGAGATGGGTGTTAAAATCCACCTTAACACTCCAGTCAAGTCATTGATCTATGAAGGAAAAACCGTAACAGGAGTTCGCATCGAAGGCAAAGAAATGCTTGCCGACAAGGTCGTCGTCAATGCAGACTTCGCCCATGCTATGACCACTCTAGTCCCTGATGAAAAGCGAAAGAAGTGGTCCAATAAGAAACTCGAGAAGAAGGGATACTCTTGCTCCACATTTATGCTATACCTCGGCGTTGACAAGAAGTACACCCACCCACATCATCAGATCTATGCTTCCACATCTTACGAGGAAAACCTACGAGATATTACGAACCATAAGCTCACATGGGACGACCCGTCTGTCTACGTTCAAAACGCATCCATCACCGATGACTCACTTGCCCCTGAAGGCCACTCAACCATTTACGTCCTCGTGCCAGTACCCAATCAACATGAGAGCATCGTTTGGGACGATATCAAGGCTGACTTCCGTGACACTATCGTGAAGCAGTTGGCAAAACTCGGGTACGATGACATCGCAGACCACATTGTCTCTGAGACCGTGATCACACCTGATGACTGGGGCGCATCCGACATCTACAGAGGCGCCGTGTTCAACCTAACTCACGACCTCAAGCAAATGCTATGGCGACGTCCTCACAACCGCTTTGAAGAAGCAAACAACCTCTACATTGTTGGTGGAGGCACACACCCAGGTAGCGGCCTTCCAACCATCTTTGAAAGCGCACGAATCAGCAGCAAGCTTGTTCTCGCTGATCTCGGCATGAGACCTGACTGGAATGGCGTTGACTCTTGGTTCAAGGACCTGAAGCGCCCCAAAGTCGCTGCTCGACCCCGCAACCCAACTCCAAAGAAGGAAAGCGTCACTACAACCAAGGCCTGAGTGATTCAAGTTGAGAATTATTGGCTTCCTAGTAGCATTGCTTATGCTATCTGGTTGCATCGACCCAGTTCCAGAAGAGGGCCGAGTATTTACGCTACAGACACTCGACAGAGCAGAAGATTCTGGAGCAACGTACTCCTTGAAAGACAATCTTTCAGAAGGTCCTGTCCTGATTCTCTTTATCGGTGTAGGATGTATTGGATGTAAAGAGTGGACCGATGAACTACGTTCGAACCATCAAGAATGGATGAATATGGAACCTCCTCTCCAACTGGTCTCTATTGAACGGTATCCCTCTTTTGAATCCCAAGAAGACGTGGCCCTTGAATTTGGAACTCCAGAAAGCAATCATTACACTCCTTGGCCAATAACCTTGCCAACGGATGAGGACCCCATTCGGAAATACGATGATGAGACCAAACTCAGTACGACCGTTTTCGAGTATTACGGAATGCCTGGGACTCCGACACTTTTGCTCATCGATCAAGGTGGAGTGACCCAATGGAAAAGCTCCACATATTATCCGGACAATGAAACAATATCCGAAATTGAAGCACAATACAAGGACATGATTTAATGGCAGACATACTTTTACTCTCAGCACTCGCTTTAGCCTCAATGTGGGTTGGCCCGTTTTGGTTACTCATGATGATTCAACCATATGAAGAAAGAACACAAAAGTGGATGAGTGGACCATGGTTTGTCCTAGGCCCATTGGTCTCCTATCTGATCATTCTGATGATGAATCTCGGAGCCCTTGCGGACATGATGGGAGACGGAACCCTCAGTGGTTTTGTTGAAGCATTAGCAGACATTCTTGGTACTGAAGATGGAGCTGTTCTTGCATGGACTCACTTTGTCATCGGTGACATCATCACAACCCGTTGGATTTGGAAGCGAAGCATAGAGACAGAAATAAACAAAACCGCGACGCAGACGGCGATATTGTTCGGAGTCATGTTGATGCCAGTCGGCCTTGCCATTCACTTCGTATCCGTGCAACTGAAGAAGGCAAAGAACACGCATTCATAACCAAAAACTGCGGAGGGTAGACTATGCAAAGAGAAATCACTGTTGAAGAAGCATTTCTTCAATGTGAAGAAATTTGCCGAAATGCATCTTCCACATTCTTTGCCAGTTTCTCAGCACTCCCGATAAAAAAAAGAAAGGCAGTGCATGCAGTCTACGCATTATGCAGGTATCTTGACGACATAGCAGACGGAGATACCCGCCCAGATGTTAAGGAAACTGAAGCATTAAATCAACTCGTTATCGAACGAGATACACTGCTTCAATCGATTCACCAGTCTAAACCAAACAACTCAGAAGAAGAACACAAATACCGCCTAATGGCCCTTGTCGACGCTAAAGAACGATTAACACGATTGTTTAATGGTGATGAAACAGCAACACAGAACGAACCTATTTTCGTTGCTATGCATCAGGTATTCAATCAATTCCAATTCCGTCTTGATGATTTTGAAACCATCATTGAAGGGATGGAAGACGATCTCTTTGAAGTCAGACTCAGAACATGGGATGAAGTTCGTTCATACTGTTACAAAGTCGCTTCTGCTGTCGGCCTCGTATTGATAGAAATCTACGGATGTGAGGATGCTGGAGCCCGTATCCATGCTATTGACATGGGCATTCAATTACAGATGATCAATATTCTTCGAGACGTTGCTGAGGATTATCGTGCTGGAAGAATATACCTTCCAATTCAAGCATTAGCTGAATACAATATCAATGTAGATGAACTCGGAAAAACCGACTTTGGGACCAACCAGCGATGGAAAGCCTTCGTGCAAGAATACATCGAAGTCGTACGAAGACATCAGCAATCTGCGAAACATCTCTTCGAATACCTTGATTCAAAATCAAGATTACAACCACAACTCATGTGTGAAGCATATGATGCAATCTTCAATGAAATCGTGCGAAGATCTGGAGATGTGTTTAGCAGTCGACCAAAACTCTCCAAGTGGAGGAAACTTCGATTGGCTGCCAAACTTTCGTTGAGAAGAATTCGCGCCAAATGGTCTTGATGCAACAGCATAGGACACACCCAATGGATTGAAACACTAACGTCCACTGGCTTGCTCATGGTTGAGGTCTTACCCGTTTCTGTTACGGTTCTCTTGCCCACTCGGAATGAAGAAGAAGCATTGGGTGCAACTGTCGATGCCATCCCCCGAGGATGGTGTGAATCACTTGAAATCATGATCGTCGATGGGTCATCTACAGATCGTACAAGAGAAATTGCACTGGAAAAGGATGTCCGCGTCCATCTCGAACCTCGGAAAGGATATGGGCGAGCATATCGTACTGGTTTTGCAGTTGCATCAAATGACATCATCGTTACAATGGATGCTGATTGCACCTATCCTGCCGAACTTATTCCTGAACTCGTTAAGAAACTCATAGATGATGATTTGAAATTCATCACCTGTGATCGATTGAGCATGGCTGAATCTGGATCAATGTCAGGCCTACATGGATTCGGCAACTGGGTTCTTTCATTCACAGCCAGAGTCCTGTTTGGCTATGGAATCAAAGATTCTCAATCAGGAATGTGGGTTTTCCGCAAGGACATTTTCGAGAATGAAAAGATGCGTCCGACCAACGATGGAATGCCTCTCTCAGAAGAAGTCAAAATCCTTGCACGAAAGCACCTTGGAAAGAAAAAAGCAATCGAGATATCAGTTCCATACAGAGAGCGCGTCGGGGAAGCTGAAATTCATACATGGGGTGATGGTTGGAAGAACCTACGTTTCCTCTATGCTAAGCGAATCGGACTAGCACGTACTCGTACCGAATGGGGACCTCTTAATGACAACCCGGACAGTCTTAACAACGATTTACCAGAGCAGAAAAAGTGATTATTCCTCTTCATGGATAACCCAAGCACTAGACTTCTATATGAAGGATTTGGGGGGCCTAAATCAAAGAGATTTCAAACATTGTCCCAATCCAAGACCTCTTCAGAAGATTCCTCTGATTCAGCATCCTCTGATTCAGCATCGTCCTCCATCCCATTTCCGAAAACGCCCCACGTATCGATTAATTTCATCTCAGCATTGGCTTGTCGGCGACGTTGAATCGTAATGAGCAGTCCGACGAGAAGAACAAGAGAAACTGCCCCGATCAATACAGGAGTAGACAAGAAGTCGCCGGCCTCTTCGCCAACTACTTTCAACGGTTCGGAGAGGATGTCGATATTGGCATTATCACCTTCGCCATCGGTTGCAATTACTTTCAGACTCGGGCTACCTTCGCCCTCAGGCTGGAATTCGATCGACCCTGTCCAGACCGAATCTCCGTCAGCGTCTGAGAGATTGAAACTCCATGATTGAATGAGGTGGTTAATATCAACACGTACGTCATCTGTAGAGCCATCCGCATCAATCAATTGAATCGAAACTTCTAGAGTTACAATCTCACCGGATACAAATTCTGTTTGAGAAAGTTGTAAACTGGTTCGGACTAACTCTGGTAGACTTGAGCGTACTGTGAAGTTGATGTGATCTTGAGTTACAGCGCCTCGGGCATCTTCAACGTAGAGAGAGATATGGTGAGACCCTGGAGCAAAGACTTGAGAAAACGTCGATTGTGTGCTTAAAACAGTCACTTGGCCGTTACTTACCTGAGTTGTAGAAGGCCATAATCTCCACTCTCGAACAACAAGATCGCCGTCTGCATCTGAGGAATCGCCTTCAAACAAGATTGTTGCCCCTGGATCAATGGATTCTAGATTGGAAGGCGAGAGAATAACTGCAACAGGATCACTTGCTTCAATTATCAAGTGTACATACTCAATTCGAATTGCTCCAGTGGAATCAATCAATTCAATCTGTACATCCTGTTCACCTGCATCCAAATTGATCGAATGTGTAATCGAAGCGTTAACATCTGTAAGAAGAGGAACATATGTTTCTGTGACTGAATCGTACTCTCGAACTGTCATCGTAAACTCATCACCATCATAATCAATACTTGAACGAGCATCGAAGAGAATCATTTCACTCGAAGAATAAACACTGTTGTTCTGTGGTGAATCAAGGCCTAGAACTGGAGCAGATGTCGAAACAGAAAGTGATCGAGTCGTTGTGACTACAGGGTTGATACCGTCACTGATTGAGAGAGTGATAACGTGTTCACCTGGACTTAATCGTTCTTCAAACGTTAACCAGTCTTCACCTTCTGGAGTGAGAAGACCATCCACATCACTTACCCAAACAATTTGCAGGAATTCTGAGCCTGCTGCAGGTTCAATTTCTGAACAATGCCAAACTCCCTCTGTCGGGAAAGTCGAACAGGCCGAATCCCAATCTCCGCTTCCATTGGCGCTAAACGGAATGAGAATTGATGAATCAAGATTATCAAAGACGTCAAGGTCTTCGATAACTGCTTTTGGAACGGAATTATCGATTGTAATGAGTTCGGAATACACAGACATTTGTCCACCGTGCTCCATCCGGTTATCAGTCACTCTCAACTCAATAAGGTGGACGCCTCTCGAGAGATAACCGTCCCAAGAAATATTGTCAATATCATTTCCAATCATCAAGGTTCCATCGACGTTGGACCACCATTCAAATGAAACATCATTTCCTTCAGGATCGTATGAAGAACTGCCATTGAAGAAGATAATATCTTCACTTGCAGTTCCATTTCGCTCAAGGGTAAACGAAGATTCCGGCATTTCATTGTACAACTTAACTTCAACAGAATAGGTGTCGTTGTTACCCACATCATCAAAGGCAATGACAGTCAAGAAAAAGGAAGCAGGAGGATCGTCTGTAAAGTGATCAAATGTATACGAAAGTTCCTGTGGGCAAGTATACACATTACCCCAGCCTGTACCTTGGCGATTGTAACCACCGAATTGGATGAGGCATGCAAAATCGTCCCCCTCAGGATCAAACGTACCTGTTGTGTTGATTACTACGGTACCGGTTTGTGGCATAATCAGTTCACTGAACTGAGTTAAACCCGGTTCAAATGTCACATTCAATTCAGGTGCAAGATTGGTTAATTCAATGGTTCTACTTTCAGATTCACAATGACCAGCATCATCGCATACTTCCAACGTAATGATGTGGAGACCATCAGACAATGCACATGCCCACTGATCGTTTGTATTTGCAGTAAATGGAATGCCATTGCTTGGCCCATTCGATGGAGTCCATGTTCCAGAACATGATGATTCAACATCACCATCAAGATCACTCGTCCAAGTAAACGTGAGTTCATCTTCATCCAAATCCCATGTGTCTGATGCATTGAACTCAACAGCACCTTGCGACGGGAAGACGGAGCCATCTTGTGGAGAAGTCCACATCAAGAACGGGGCTTGGTTATCCAAATCCAAACGGCAATACATGATTTGATCTGAATCTAGAACGATTGTTGTTGAATTACTCACGCTGTCATACCCGCAGTTGACTGTTACATCATTGTGGACCGACGCACCAGTGTTGCTCCAACGCTGCCCAATGAAATCAGTAAGTTGTGCCGTCCCTATATCGTTGGTGAACTTGGACACAGATGGCTCAAATTGACTGAATGTAACGTTTGCAAAGGCAGATGGTACACCGTTGGAGAGATTGTTCACAACCCAGATTGTAACATCCCAAGCAACATCAATCGTAGCTCCCGATGGGATGTTGGCAATGGTTAGATCCACATTGTTCGGTTGGTGAAGATGCAGAGTCGAAGAAGCATCCAAATCAAGGATATGGCTTCCTGTAGAATCAAGGAGATTTGAGAAATTCACATCTGCATTTTCAAAGTAAACATTTCCTGTACAGTCTGAATCAATTGTGTTTCCATAACCACCTAAGTTTGGATGATTCACCAATTTCAGACACTCAGTGCCTCGTAGGACTGTATTGCTTAGCGTAGATGGATATGCTCCGTTATGGTTTGCATCCCAAAAGATTCCTGAGTGATTCCCATCGATGGTTATGTCGTCGAGTTGGCCTGCAGCTTGTTCGACGTATACTGCATATTCAGTGGTGGATTCGTGCTGTATGTTTGCACTAAGTATGTGGAATCGCCCACCTTGAGAGCCAGTGGTCAAGCCACCATTATCGATGTAAACTGGAGTAAACGAGGACCCGATATCTGAAACAGTTAGATTCTCAAGCCATAGGTCAACAGAATCCTCAACATATACACCATGCCCTGAGGATGAATGAACCGCACATGATCGACAGGTGACATCACCTGATGTCGATTCAAGGTCATTCGATCTCTTAAACGATAACCCTGCAGTTTGAAGAGGAGTTACACCAAGTGTCCCATCGTTTTCAGAAGTGACATTTGTGAGTGTAACATATCGAGAATCATAGACATGTGCACCAGAATAGCCATTGTCGTATGTATCGAGCCCATCGACGACAACAGTCGCTGAATCGATATACAACCCGTGCTCAGAATTGTTATGGAAATGCCAATCAGATCCTTGGACTGCACCGCCTGATGAAGACCAAAGTGCTGGACCTGGTGAGCCACTGATTTCAACGTCTTCCAAATGTGCAGCAAAGTATGAACTTGTAATTGCTAAACCTGCGCTGTGAGGGCCTTTTCCAGCCTCTCCTGCATCGTTGATGGTGAGATTTCTAAAAGTGGTACTCGAATCGACGTAATGAAGGCGGACTCCAACACTCGATGAATCATCAACAAGAACATTCTCGAGCCAAGCACCAGTCGCATTTACTTCGATTGCAGCCACAGCAATGTTTGCTGTTTTCGCACCAGCTGAGCCAGTACCGAGAACAGACAGGTTGGTGAAATCAGCAGTTTCATAATTTGTGTAGTTGAAATGATTATCCTTATCGAGATAAACGCCGCGATACATACTGTTTGTGATGACGACATCTCTGAACACACCTCGAGTATTGCCTGAATCATCGATGTGACGAACGATGATTCCTGTATCGCTCTTGTCGATGCGTAAGTCTTCAAACAACGGAACACTGTCTTCGACCCAAACACCCGTTGGCTCACCTAAAGTTGCTCCCGAGATGTTGTCCATGACGATGTCTCGGAAAATCCCACCAGAACCTCCCCAAAGATTCAGTCCTCGCAGCAAATGGTCTGTAAAATAAGCACGCTCAACGATTGGAGTCGAACCCGACCCTACGGACATACCAATTCCATAGCGCCAATCGTTTTGGAAAGTCAGCAGGCGACCTGCTTGTTCAATATGCAAGTCACGTATTACTGGACTGGAACTTCCAAACATGTCAATACCGACTCGATCTGGGTTGAAGATTGTAACATTGTTGAGAACGGGATCAGACCCGTACAACGTCAACCCGTAAATGGAATCTTCAATATGAAGATGATTGATGATACTGCCTCGTCCATTTGATGAGGAGTTGAATTGAATTCCTTCATGGTCGCTTGTGCTGGTTGAACTGGAAGAAAGAACAACAGGGCAAGTTGGCGTCCCTTGTATCGTAATTCTTCCGTCAACAACTATACGGACACCTGAGGACATGGTAACATTCGTACAGGATGTGATCAAGAGCTCATCTTGAATATCCACATAATAGTTCGAAGTTAAATCGACAATACCTGACCATGTCGTTGTTGATCTTGCAGAAACGTAAGTCTCAGTCTCGGAATCCGTCTGTTCGAGTGCCTCACTCTTTGCCATTGGCGAAAGAGACATGAAAAGAAGAAGACATAGCAATACGCCTGCCACCAACGGTTGCCTCCTTACCATGTTATCTCATCAATAGCAATGCCATTTGAAGCCATCCGTTGGTTGATTAAAGCAAAATCACTTACCCCAAGCGATAAAACCCGTATACTCAAGGGTTAAATCATGCCTGAGGCATTTATCTTGTTCAAAACTGAGCCGTCGCATGAGCGTGACGTCTACCTCTCACTCACATCGCACAAAGCGGTACAAGAAGTCCATGCCCTGTATGGTGAATTCGATTTACTTGCCCGTATAAGCAGTGATTCAGCACAGAGTTTAACCAATCTTTTGATGAAGGAATTTAGAACGATTCAAGGAATTCGAGACACACAGACGCTGATTGCAGTCGAATACTGAGGTGATGAAATGGCAATAGGATTTGTATTGATTACAACAAACCCCGGTGATGAAGAAAAGGTTCGTACTGCGTTAGATTCCATCGAGCATGTGACCGCTCGTTGGATGTTGTTCGGAGAATTCGATATTATCGCTCGTGTTCAAGCGGATGATGAGTTTGTACTCACCCGTTGTATTGTTGAAGAAATACGACCCATCCAAGGGATCAAAGATACGAAAACAATGATTGGTGCTGAACTCTAATCAGATTGACTGATGAAGTTGTTTGGAAAGAGTTCGCGCCCTGTTTGGACATCCAGACAAACGGAATCGAAGAATCGCCTCGCGAATTGAGGGGACTTTTTGTTGCGGTTCCAAGAAGGCCCGTAGCGCCCACCACCGTGCAACCAATCGATTTGCAGTTGCTGTCTCCATCGATTCAATCATAGCGATATCAACGGTCGAGTGAATATGTTGAGCACGGAATGGTTCTGTTTCTAGCAACGCTTCGCACAGAAGAAGTTGAAGCGAGGCTTTGTAGAGTGGTTGCTTCAAGTGTTCAGAAATACGTTCAACTTCCTTAATGGTGAGAGCAAATTCCATCGTGTTTGGTTT